>Ga0315915_1000470_pt1 | contig 41383 bp, 18 predicted proteins | sample MpolbnodulesMG_FD_207738 | JGI IMG/M metagenome (GOLD analysis project Ga0315915, IMG submission 207738) | Medicago polymorpha root nodule microbial communities from Los Angeles, California, United States - branched nodules | ecosystem: Host-associated > Plants > Roots > Nodule | place: USA... | reverse complement strand
TATATATATATATATATATATATATATATTCTATTATGTCTCATCTGATTCCGTTTTTGAGTGACTTGGTTTATTTTATCCCAAGAAAAAGTACTAGACCAGATCAAAATATGACCAAGTTCAAAATACACTTCTCTTTGTTCATTTGGGTCCCTTTCAGTTTCTTAAACTAAGCACACCATATTTGAATGTAAATTTCCATATATTATGCTGTTTATTACAAAATTACATCCTACCAAGTCAAAGAAATACAAATTATATATATTTACTCCAATATAAATTTGCTTATGTGACACTCAATATCATATATGAGTATTCACTTCCTTATTTACAAAATATAGTTACAATAATAATGGGTGAAGTGAAGTTAATTGCCACTCCTCAAAGCTTCCCTTGTGCAAGTATTGAATGGGCTCTAAGAATAAAAGGTGTTGAATATGAATACATACAAGAAGATTTACTAAATAAGAGTCCTTTACTTCTTGAGTCCAATCCAGTTTAGAAGAAATTTCCAGTGCTACTTCATGATGGAAAATCAATTGCTGAATCACTTGTTATACTTGAGTACATAGATGAGACAGGGAAGGACAACCCTTTTTTGCCACTTGATCCATATATATGTGAGAGCATTAGCTCGTTTTTGGGCAAAGTTTATGGACGAGAAGGTGAATATATAATACCATATGATCCATTATTTTCCGGGTAGTGATACATAGACTACCTTAGGTGGCATGTATCACTTGTAAACCCACATACAATTGTGACATGTGTCTATGCGGTTCTTACACACACAAAAAACTCACTTTTTATTTCTCTCAAACACTGTCACATGAGGTGGTACAATGTGTGTATGGAGAAAAGGGTGTCATGAAACATTATCCTTATTTTCCATTCTTCATTTACTTGTTTCTTTGTAGATCAAAAATTGCTTTATTTACTTTTTTTCATATTTAAATGTATTATTATAAACTAAATATGGAATCATATACACTTAAATTCTCTAAAATGTGTCCCCAAGAGCTTAACTCAGTTGGTAGAGACAATGCATAATATATCCAAGGTCCGCAGTTCGAACCTCGGACACAACCAAAAAAAGTTCTCCAAAATGTCATGTTAAATATAAAAAAGATAGAAATTTAGTCTCATTGACTTTTTTTTAACATTTCATTGGTCTATTACATAATTGGTCTATTTAAATGTAAGTGTGATTAATTATTTAAATACATTCATCTAAAAAAATACTTTTTTAAATACAAACATCAATAGGTAGCATACACCCGTCTACACACTTCCATGTGGCATTTTTAATTAATTACATTAAGGGTAATTTTTTCCATTCAGTCTCTCTTCCTTCGCCCATCTTCGACCTCACGTGACTTTCCTTCACCCCCTCTCTCTCTGAACTCTCCTCTGCTCTTTCTCTCTCAATCCAACCTCACCACTCCTTTTTTCTCCGATCAGCCACCGCCCCTCTCCGTCGCCGGCATCATCCTCACCGGCGTGATTCTGTCTTCTCATCGTCGTCGAACTCCTCTCACGTCTACTTATCTCTCGCTGTTTTGAACATCTATTTTGTGATAACTTTTGTGATAATTTTTTCTCTCATACTCACATTATTATTTACTTTATCTCTCTATTGAATTGGTTTTCGTGCAAATACCTACATTTTCTTTGTAAATTATGGTTGTTCCATAAGTTGTCAATCAAATGGTTGTTCAAATAATATTACTCTTCTAAAAAATTAAAATAATGATTGTCAACTTTTGTCGATCTCTTCTTTATTATTATATTATTATTGTTGTTGTAAACTTACTTCAAGAAATAAATCAATATATATGACCTTGTTTACCATCATTTTTAGTTTAAGTCAACCAAATTCGAAATACAAACAATGTTCAATGAGTGTAACTGTGAGAGAGTGAACAAGTTCATGGGTAATCTTACATGTGTAAAGAGTAGTTTTGAAAATATCTTCCAAATAAGTTTAGGTTTTAAAAAAACAATCAAATAAAACCAAGAATAAAAACAGTTATACAAAACCAACCTCTAGCAGTCCTCGTGAGCTTAACTCAGTTGATATGTACAATGCATAAAATATGCAAGGTCCGGATTCGAGCCCTAGCCACCACAAAAAAAAAAAAAAAAAACCTCTAGCACGATATTAAAACCAATATTTAGACATCTTAATTTTCATTCCACATTCATTCAATGTGCACCTCTTTTTCTCTCTAACTCTCTCTTTCTATTACATCACTCTTGACAAGATGTATACACATTTTAGGTGTCTAACAAACATTTTCCAAAACCATCAGAAGAAAAGAAAGAAAAAAAAGAAGCAAAAATTACTACATCGGGGCTAAACAAACCAATGCAATATCCTTCATAATCGTACCTGATCAGAAGGTGGCTTCCGGTGCTTGGTCAAAGGTGGTGGTTCACGGTGGTGAGAGAACTTCAGTGAGCGCTGGACCGAATGGGGGGTGTGTACCTGCAGACACTCTGACGCTCAAGTCAGTAGAGGTTCAGAATGTGGGGTTTTAGAGTGAAAAACATTCTACCTTGGAGGCTGCGAGGAGCCTCCTATTTATAGAGGTGGGTGAATGCAGAGCCGTTGTAAGGCACATGTGTGACCGGCAGTTACGAAATCGTAAGAAGTGTAACCGCCGGTGAGATATTCGCGGGAACGTGGGTCGAGAGACGTTGCCGATCGTTGCAGGACGTTTGAACTATTCTCGTTTGCTCCGTGTACCCCCCCTCGCGGGGAAGGGGTGTGTCGTGAGTAATTATGTCAAATGGAGCATTTGGGCTTGATTTGTTATTGGGCCTAAGTGGCTTAAGCTCGTGTGTTTGACAGGTCGAGAACACTTCATAACAAAAACAAAACGCCTAAGAATATATACAATAATGGGCAAAATCTCCCGCACCACACAACAACTCCAAAAAAAAATTTGAGGAAACCAAGAATATCAAGAAAAACACTGCCACCCAAAAACAAACCCAGACTTACAAGTCTACAAACTCAACATCAAAAACTTGTCACACTTCAACCAAAAAAACACAACAAGACCTCCACCAGAAGGCCAGAGATAAAACTTCTTATTCCACCTTTAGAAAACATTGATTCATCTCCCCATACATCGGTAAGGACTCCAAGACCATTCATAAAACAAAAAATGGAGCATATTCAACCGACTCAAACCCCACCTCCACGACGCTTTTTTGATCTCATCCGCTACTTTCAAATGTTCTTTGCACCCATTTAAAAAAAACTTTATCATTCCTTTCTTTACAAATAAGTCATACTATAATGAGCCAGACAAACCAAAATATTTTTGTGTTTCTTAGTTCTCTTAACCACATTAAAACATTCATACATTGTGAACATGTTGTGAGGAATTATCATAACCAAACCAAGCCAATGGAACACCCATACCAAATTTTGAACCCAACATTCCACTTCACCCTACTGATTTTCTTTCCCCGTCGCACTCCTCCTAATAGAAACTTCATCTGAATACGAACCACTTTCCTCTAAACTAGTGTTGGCATTTTCATATAAGATAGATAAAAAATGGGAATGGAATTTAACAAGAGGTAATCAGGATAATCCACCCACCCAGGCTAATATACTTATTTCTCCAACTTCTTAGTCCCATGCAAAGATATTCCAACTTGAAAGATGGTGTGGGTTAGCTCCAACAATCCCAACTTCTAAAAAGGTTCCCAAGTTGAAATTGAAGTAATGAAAGGTTAGAAAGTAAAATGGTGAACTTAATCCAAAAATAAATAAATAAACGTGAACTTGTGGTAAGTGTAGGTTAGTGCCCAGTCAATTTTATGGGACTGAAAAAATCTATAATAATATTTTATTTTATTTTGGGTCCTTAGTACAAAATGATGGAGAAATAGAAGCAGATGTAAGCCACCGTATTCAAGCTAGGTGGTTGAAATGGAGAAGAGCCTCAGGTGTTTTGTGCGATAAGAAAGTACCACTTAAGTTGAAAGGAAAGTTCTATCAGACAACACTCATACCGGCGTTGTTGTATGGTACGGAGTGTTGGGCGGTTAAGAGTCAACGCGAGAATCAAGTAAGTGTAGCAGAGATGAGGATGTTGCGTTGGATGAGTGGTAAGACTAGACATGATAGGATTAGAAATGACACCATTAGAGAGAGAGTATGGGTAGCACTTATAATAGAAAAGTTGGTAGCAAATAGGCTTAGATGGTTTGGGCATGTAGAGAGAAGACCCGTAGATGCCGTGGTAAGAAGAGTAGATCAAATGGAGGAGAGTCAAGTTAAAAGATGTAGACCTAGGAAAACTATTAGAGAAACCATTAGAAAGGATTTAGAGCTCAATGAATTGGATCCAAATTTGGTTTATGATAGAACACTATGGCGTCATTTGATCCATGTAGCCGACCCCACTTAGTGAGATAAGGCTTGGTTGTTGTTGTAATATTTTATTTTATTTTCATACTAAAAAAATTATGTAGTAGTATTAGCATAGAAATTTTTTGTTTTTTTTTTCGAATGTTCATAGAAATTTAGTAAGAATCAATCTCCCTCTCAACACTAAAACAAAAGTATGAGAGAAATAAGAAGCTTATTGTTTTCACACCAAGTGTTTCCTAGGAATACATGAAAATGACCAAAAATTCAGCGGTAGTCAACTACTGTCGGTTTTTTAGTTATAAGTCAGTTGTAGTTAACTACCGTTGGGATGTTTTTGCTCATTTTCATGTGTTTCTAGAAAACAATAGATGTGAGAAAAGCAATTCTCGAGAAATAAAAGAGTCATATACATATATATATATAGGGTTTTACTAGAAGACACATTTTATGAAGGTGTCTTTTAGCAAGTTATTCTATGAGCATTTGCTAAAAGATACCAACTAATTTTTATGAAGGTGTCTTTTAGCAAAGTTATAACTAAAAAGTGAAAATCACACCTTGAGGTGTGAGTTGCTAAAAGACACTTTCTTGGGTGGCTTCTAGCAAAACTCATATATATATATACACACACACACATATATGAGGAACATGGTCGGCCTGGTGCAAGTGCATCAAGGCCCTTGAAAAAAAGAAAAAAACACTTGTACCTACGGTCAAAATCCGTCACTAAATGTCATTTTTTTCTTAGGTAAAAGTCCAGAATTCAACTATGTTACTGTCAATTATACATTGTCCATAGGTAAATGTCGATTTGTCTGTGGCTAAAAGTCAGAGCCTAAATGTTTGTCACTCTAAGTAGTGTTAATTTTTTTTTAATACTTTTTAAATTAAAATTGTCAAGATTACAACAGGACCTCCGAATTGTCGAAGACGCCTTGATAAGGAACATTTATTTTTTAGTGTCTTGGTTTATTTTTATCCCAAGAAAATAGTACTAGACCAGATCAAAATATGACCAAGTTCAAAATACGCTTCTCTTTGTTCATTTGGGTCACTTTCAGTTTCTTATACTAAGCACACCATATTTGAATGTAAATTTACATATATTATGATGTTTAAATACTGAACGTAACCATGCTAACTTTTTTTATTACAAAATTACATCCTACAAAGTCAAAGAAATACAAATTATATATATTTACTCCAATATAAATTTGCTTATGTGACACTCAATATCATATATGAGTATTCACTTCCTTATTTACAAAATATAGTTACAACAATAATGGGTGAAGTGAAGTTAATTGCCACTCCTCAAAGTTTCCCTTGTGCAAGAATTGAATGGGCTCTAAGAATAAAAGGGGTTGAATATGAATACATACAAGAAGATTTATTAAATAAGAGTCCTTTACTTCTTGAGTCCAATCCTGTTTATAAGAAAGTTCCAGTGCTACTTCATGATGGAAAATCAATTGCTGAATCACTTGTTATCCTTGAGTACATAGATGAGACATGGAAGGACAACCCTTTGTTGCCTCTAGATCCATATGAGAGAGCATTAGCTCGTTTTTGGGCAAAGTTTATTGATGAGAAGGTGAATATAATACCATACTATCCATTCTTTTCAATTCTTTATTTACTTGTTTCTTTGTAGATCAAAAATTTCAGTCTGTTTTGCTAGCAATTGTTTGATAGTAGAAGTTCTTTTATGAAGATATGCCTATGGAAATTTGCTTATAAGAACTTATATATTGTCCTTAATTAGTACTTTTCTTGATTATCATATACTAACAAGTGTTATAAGAACATTGTTTAAGGAATACATAAATAAAAAAATTTATCTTAAAAATACAAGTCAAAGTAGTTTAATAGTAAAAATTACGTCACTTTATATGCAAAAGTTACTTTTTTTAATTGCTTAAACAATGTCCTAAGGACATAATTATCGGTTGACAATTGTTGTGTCTTAACTGAATCCAAAGACACTATATCAGAAATATATGGATATTTGGCTTTGAAAAGCAACCACAAATTTGTCACGATTCCCCAATTGAACCACAGTGGTTTATATTTGTGTTAGAATAAAAAAATATATGATAAATTACAAATAACACATGTGATTGATTATTGTGGATGTAGTGGGACCCATTGTAGAGTTTTGGATGAGTAGAAGGAGTATTTCAAAAATATAATTGAATTGTGGGTCTAGTGATTGAGAAGTATGAAGTAATATAATATATTGAGTGTGGTCCATTTATACACTCAATTTGGTGATATAAATGTAAGTGCTTTAAGGGCACTTTTAGCGCTTTTCTTAACGGAATTCTAGAATTGTTTATGAAGTTAAAAATTCTTGATGACCTAGGTGTGATCAATTTAGTCTTGAAATTTTCACAAATAGACTAAATGATAGATCATTTTTAAATTTTCTATAATTTAAGAAACCAAATTGTTCTATCCTTGCAGCCTTATAAGGACTAAAATGGTTGATTCACTCCTTATCATTTGATTAATTATGCTTAATAGGCACATGCTGTTTTGCAAGAACTATTCATTGTTTAAAGGCCACACATAACACAACTCATCACAACTTTTAGTTTCAAGCTCTATCCGTTTGATATAACTTAAGCTTGTTTTAATGGAAACAGTGTATTTTTGGTGTATGGGGAGCCTGTGTGGCTCAAGGAGAAGAAAAGGCAAAAGCTGTAGATGCTGCAATTGAGTCACTAGCATTTCTTGAGAAGCAGATTCAAGGGAGAACGTTTTTTGGTGGAGAGAAGATAGGATATCTTGATATTGTAGCTGGTTGGATATCATATTGGCTTAATGTTCTTGAAGAACTTGGAGAAATGGAACTAATTAATGCTGAAAAGTTCCCTTTTCTTTATGAATGGGGTCATAACTTCATACAGACTTCACCTATCAAAGATTGCATTCCGCCAAGGGAAATGGTGGTTGAATATTTTAGCTTTGGCATCAACTATGTTCGTTCCTTGGCATCGAGTGAATAGGAGGACCGAGTGTATATTTGGAATCACGGTGGATATGTTAGAATCACACGGTGGATATGTTAGAATCACAGTCAGTCACTGAGATTTTGTAAGAGCTACAAAGTGTAGCTTTAAAAAAATCTTTATGACTTATCGTGATTCTAACAAATCCACCTTAATATCAAACATGCACTAAAATCAGTTGTCCTCTTTATCTATAATCTTCCTTGTATTTCCACTTAAAAAAACAAAACTTGAGCAAAAATTAAAATAAAAATAGGGTAAGAAATAGAATGTTACTGTTAGATAGGGATTTGGATGCTTTGCATTCACGATATCATGCACTCGATATCATAGGCTTGTCGATCTTGACCATCTCATCAAGATGAGATGGTTCACATTTTCACGTTATATTTTAGACCTTATTTATCAAAGTTGAAATGTGGACTATCTATATTCTTAGTCTGAGGGTCCAGATTGTGCAACTGCATTAAATGCATGATTTCATGATGGTATTCAGAGTGAATTTTTTTATTGAAATATGCTTTTATTGGAAGGTAGGAAATAAGATAGGTAAAGGAGACAGATGATTTCAATTCATACTAAATCAGTTATGAAGGTAGATTTGTGTAAACAAGTATGCATAAGTTATAATAAGCTCATGTTGTCTTTGGAGTTTGCTTTTATGTGTGGTGTTGATCATGTTATGAGATTTTATGTATAATAAGTTTTCTATGAAATGAATGGACTATAAAGCTTCACAGGCATTTTCAAATACTAATGCTATATTGGGATTCTGTGGTTAAATACAATTCACAGATATTTATTTATTGGTCCCATTTACTTGAAAATATAGGAGTAAATCCCCAAACAGTTGGATACGTAGATATATCTATGCACTAAATTGTCAAAAATATTAGTATGACCAAGTTATATTGGGAAAATTTACATTAAATCATCTAATAATGGATGTTTGAGCACGGTCCTCGCAACCACCATTCTTACGTACTTTGTGTCTTGAACCATCGTCATAATATCATGTTCTAACCAGTGACGGATTCAGGAATTTTAAAAAGTGGGGGCACCATATATATTAATTGAACGCATTAGATATATATTTGGAAACAAGGTTGTGTTGTTGTGTCATGTGTGATATTAGTGTGGGCCAAGAGAGAAATATTGTGTTATAATTAGTGTAGGTCATTTGGTCTAAATGTCAACTATTACTATATTATACTACTTAAAAATAAAAAATTAAAATATTTTGTGTAGGCACAAGCCCACGCATCAAGGCACATGCATCCGTCCCTCGTTCTAATACTCTACTCTTATTTTTAGATAATCTCTTCTCTTTTTAAGAAAGTCACTCTGAATGTCATGCTTAAACCAACTAACAATCAAACAGGCAACACAATCAAGTGTGCCACCTCGAGGCTGGACGTTTGGAGTGTTTTGTCAATTATCTTGCCACCATAACATTAATTTTGGACCGGTAGTGTATTCGTACACAAAACTTAAGTTGTATATAGTAAGAGTAATATTATTTGAAAAACCATTTTTAAAACAACAAAAATACACAAAGAAATACAGGGATTAACACAAAAACTGAAGCAATAAAGAGAAAAAATAAGAATGCAATGTGAGTATAAACAAAAAAGTTGTTATAAAATTGTGATAAAATAATTATTTAAATATCATTTTTCATGTAGTGAATGCCACTTCAATAAAAAAGATTTCTTAATCAGAATTTTAGAAACAAAAAATAGACTTGCAAGTATGAAAGACAAACTTCACTTTTTTTAATCTAAAATTTTGACTCTTTTGTGTTCAAACCTTCTCCATTTGATTGGTGGACCTATCTCCTTTTCTCTTGTCATTTCAAACTTTTTGAACCATATTTTCTATTGCCACTAAAGACAAGAAAAAGCCATACTTTTGTGAGTATGCTCTTGTACACGTATCATCTTGGAAATATTAAAGAGTTTCTCTTTCAACACCTAAAACTTAAATGGGTAATGTATAACTAACTTACTTGGTTGAATCATAGCCAAACAATTGGTGACAGCTACATAATTCAACTAGACCATTCTGTTTGACTGAAAACTATGAATTGTAACTTTTGTTTCAAACTAATCATTTCACCTTTTCTCCATGTAGCCAAAATCTTAAAGCATGCTATTTTGCAACAAAAATAAAACTTCAAGCATGCATGCCTACATCTCTTTCCTCTTGTTTCTCATGTATGGTAAATTATAATTATATGTTAAACTGTTGCTCCTTCAGTCCTATAATAATTGTCACATATGCATACAAAATTGTCCTAAAATAAATGTTATCTTCAACTTTTAAACGTAATATTAATATTTCTTTTCAGCTGTATGTACCTCTAGTTAATATTGTATGCAATCACATCAAACTCAACATCAGTAATATGTGTTCACAAAGCTCCACCGATAAAAATACCAAAATTGCTAAGTTAAACGCTGTGATTGGAATTCAAACTCCGACTGATTCATTTATGTGTGTAAGTTTCTAATAACTATTGCATTTTGCCTATCTACCAACAGAAGAAAAAAAATACACCAATACATTTTTTGATGGAAAATACATCTGGACCGTCAATATATTCTTAAGGACCTAGGAACCCTCCAAAAGACACAAAGAACCCTCCAGAAGGGCCAGAACGCCCTCCAGAAGGCTCCCTGGGCCATAGGCGCGCCCTTCAGTAGGCGCCGCCTTAGCTAGCTTCTAGATACCTCTAGAAGCCGGATAAAAGACCAAAAGCCCAACTTACTTAGGGCACAAGTTACGTGAGAACAAAGTCCATAGCAGGCTGTATATACCACCATTGGGATCATTCTCAAGGCATCTCATAAACAGTCTAAACCTTATATACGATTATTGTACTCCTGTAAGTACAACATCAATACTTGTTATACTTAATTTGATAAAAATTACCATTATTTTTGTTTTATTAATAGTATTTTCCTTTTCTTTTGACCAAATTTATAATATTTTTTTAATGTGTAAAATAAGCAACCGTAATAATTATTGTGGTATGGAGGGAGTATATATTGTGTGAAATTTTTGTATCTATGTAATAGATGAAATGAAACCCCATCAAAATTTATGGCATGTACAAAAAGTGATGGACATCAAAAAGTTGTGATAAGGTTGCTTAAATTATTCTGACTTGAAAATCCCTATTCCCACGTAACATTGGCCACTTGTACCTACATAAGGAAAAGCACATTAAATTCATTTGGACCACTCTACCTATCAAAATTCATATTTGTCTTGATCATCAAGGCATCAATACAATGCTACCGTTCATGTTTTATCCACCACAAATACTATTCATAAGATTTTCTTGGTTGAGAAATGACCAACAACTTCACAATTTCCTCATGCTTCATTCTCCTTCCATTCATTTTTTAATTGTTGTTTTAAGGTTATTTACACGTACCCAAGACGTTAAATAAATTTTATTACTTTTGATAAAATTAGATAAAATCAGGTCTTTTTTCTATAATATTGTTGGTTATATATTATCTCACTCTACTTATTTCTAATAGTCAAGGGTGCTATAAACAAAACAATAATTAATGTTACATTTAACTTTGAAAACGACAAATAAATAAAATAAAATTTTCTACAAAAACGATAATCAGTAAAGAAAGGAAGTAATTCATTTAGGGTTGGCCTAGTGGTTCGTTTGGGATCTTCAAGTTTGCTCCTCTCAGAATCTCAGGTTCGATTTCCCCTGATGTCATTGGTCCCTCGGATTAGTCGGTTCTTGAATCGGATACCGAGTTTTCAAAAAATAAATAAAGAAAGAAAAAGGAAGTATATTATTGTCTTCCAGCCTCAAGCCTACTTTTAAACCAACCTTCAAAGCTTATATGTGAGCATATTTATCATCATCCAAGTTCCAAAAACTCTCCTTCTCTTCTCTCTCTGTGACATAATCATTAATAATATCTCCAATTTCTTTTGCTTTGCTACACCAACTTCTTCATTCCCTAGTAATGGCAGCTGATAACTCTACCAAGAGAAATTCCAATGCTCAGCTCCTTGAAGAACTAGAGGCTCTAAGTGATTCCCTTTACCAATCACACACAACAGCTAGAAGAGCAGCTTCTCTTGCTCTTCCAAGAACTTCAACTCCTTTTGTTCCATCTACTACTAAAGATGATAATGACACTGCTAAACTTGATAACAACAAAAACAGCCACAAACCTCGGTCGCGTCGCATGTCCTTATCTCCATGGAAATCAAAAACAAATCAAGAAGATGCCAATGGCAAGTCACCCTCAACTCAATCAGAAAACAATAAGTTTGAATATGAAATAACAAATTCAGGTGACAACAAGAAAGGGATTTGGAATTGGAAACCTATTAGGGCTATTTCTCATATTGGAAAGCAGAAAATAAGCTGTTTGTTTTCTGTTGAAATTCTCACTGCTCAATCACTTCCTTCATCAATGAATGGATTAAGACTTTCTGTTTGTGTTAGAAAGAAAGAGAATAAAGATGGCGCTGTTCAAACAATGCCATCAAGGGTTTCTCATGGTGCTGCAGATTTTGAAGAAACACTTTTTCTAAGGTGTCATGTTTATTGCAATCAACAAGGTAATGGTAAAAATCTTAAGTTTGAGCCAAGACCATTTTGGATATACCTTTTTGCAGTTGATGCTAAAGAGCTTGATTTTGGAAGAAACTCAGTGGATTTAAGCCAGTTGGTTCAAGAATCAATTGAGAAAAACCGGCAAGGAAATCGAGTTAGGCAGTGGGAAACAAGCTTTAGTTTGCAAGGAAAAGCTAAAGGAGGAGAGTTGGTTGTGAAACTAGGATTTCAAATCATGGGGAAAGATGGAGGAGTTGAAATATATAACAATGAAGAGAATTTGAAGCCTAGTAGTAGGTTCAAAAACCTCACATCTACGTTCGCTCGACGAAGATCCAAGACATCGTTTAGCATGCCTAGTCCAAGAATCACAAACAGAAATGATGCTTGGACTCCTTCGCAGCGAAGATTAGCAGAAGATATCCAAGAAATCGATGATTTGAATCTTGATGATGATCCAAATCCAGTTCATCATTCATATCCATCTACTAATAAAGTTTTTGATGACAAAGAGAAGGTGGAGGATCTTGATCTTCCGGAGTTCGAGGTTGTTGATAGAGGAATTGAAGTTGAAGAGAAGAAAGAAGATGAAGGAGAAGGATCAGAGAAATCTATAGAAGTGAAATCAGCTTCAAGTGAAATTGTCAAGGAAATAGTCCATGATCAATTGCACTTAACAAGATTAAATGAGCTTGATTCACTGTCTAAGCAGATAAAGGCTCTTGAATCCATGATGGGAGAACAAAGCAAAGATTTTGACACGGAATCACAAAGATTGGATTCTGATGAAGAAAATGTTACAAGAGAGTTTCTTCATATGCTTGAGGATCAAAAGTCTAGATTATACAAACTCAACCAATCTGAAATTCCACCTTTGCATCTTGAAGAACATGATGATAATTCTTCATCATGTGGAGAATCCAATTCCCAAGTGTATCTTCCTGATCTTGGAAAAGGTTTAGGCTGTGTGGTTCAAACAAGAGATGGAGGATACTTAGCATCTATGAATCCTTTAGACAATTATGTAGCTCGAAACGATACTCCAAAGCTAGCAATGCAAATGTCAAAGCCTTTTGTGTTAACATCACAAGACTCCTTAAATGGATTGGAGTTGTTTCAGAAACTGGCTGCAATTGATCTTGACGAACTCACCTCTCAAATTTTCTCATTGATGCCAATAGATGAACTGATAGGTAAAACTGCTGAACAGATTGCTTTTGAAGGCATAGCTTCTGCTATCATACAAGGTAGAAACAAAGAAGGAGCAAGTTCAAGCGCTGCGCGGATAGTTTCGGCATTGAAAGACATGGCGAATGCAATGAGTTTAGGAAGACAAGAAAGGATTTCAACAGGAATTTGGAATGTTGATGACATTCCACTTACTGCAGAGAAAATTCTAGCCTTTACAATGCAGAAAATTGAGTTCATGGCTCTTGAAGCATTGAAAATTCAAGCTGGCATAGCTGAAGAAGAAGCTCCATTTGAAGTTTCTTCAGTCAAAGAAGGGAACAAAGAAAAAGATCTATTGAGTTCTGCTATTTCGCTTGAGGATTGGATTAGAGACCAAAGCTCTAAAAGCATTAATGCAAGTTCTGATATTGATGAACTATCAAATATCACATTGATGTTTGTTGTTCAACTGAGAGATCCAATACGAAGATATGAAGCAGTTGGAGGACCTATGATGGTGTTAATCCATACAACAAATGTGGACACAAAGGGTGATGATCATGATGAAGATGATGAGGAGAAGAGGTTCAAAGTAAGTAGCATGCATGTGGGAGGTTTTAAGGTGAGGAGTGGTAATGGAAGGAAGAATGCTTGGGAGAGTGAGAAACAAAGGCTAACTTCAATGCAATGGTTGATTGAATATGGATTAGGAAAGGCAGGGAAGAAAGGAAAACATGCATTGGTAAAAGGGCAAGATTTGTTATGGAGCATTTCATCAAGAATCATGGCTGAAATGTGGTTAAAGACCATTAGAAATCCAGATGTTAGGCTTGTTTAAAGTAATAAGCATGTATATTTGCTTTTAGTTATAAGCATGATCCATATATCATCGGCACTTTAGATTAAAGGTGTATTTGGTATCCAAAACCGACACTACACTAACACATAGTTATATGTAATCACTTTCATTTCTTATATTATTAACGTGTATGCATCACTGTATTGTTTGATGTTCGTGTCAACTATGATTGTACAAAATTGTATCCATGTCTTATAGGGGATGATGCATCAAAATCTTAAGAGAAAGTTCAATAGGAGAGATTAGAGATTGCATATATCAGTGGAGCACTTGAACTTGTATGTAATAATTAGTGATTTTGTAGAACCGTTAATAAAGTGTGACTTAGGAATGTTGTATATGCAGACTCTTTTTTCCACATTTCCATTTTAATCATCAATAATTTTTGTTATTCTGTTTATCCCTCTAGGTTTTTCCTCAACACTCATGGTTCATTGAAGGTTTGTATTACAAATGTAAGAAAAAGTCGTGTATCACAACAAAGCCACTTTTTATACCTTTTTTGGCATCTTATTAATGCTAGATACTGTAAGCTTTAGTGTCATATCATCTATCTATTTTTTAAGAACCCTTTTTGGCCTTTTTTTTTTTAAAAAAAAAAACTCGGTATCCAATCCAAGGACCGACTAATTCGAGGGGAACAATCTCACCACCCTTGCGGGGGCCCCGTTTAAAGCCAGAACAAGCTTTGTATGGACTTAGCCCACCGAAGTTGGCACTAGAGGGAATCGAACATGAGACCTTTGGAGGAGCAAACTCCAAGATCCCAAGCCAACCATTAGACCAACCCCAAATGAGTTCCTTTTTGGCCTTTTGGTTCTTTGATTGGTCGTTTTTAGATTTTTCTATAAATACAAAAATCATGTATTTGTGTCTTGTGTGCAGATACAAGTCAGGATCACTACCAAAAAAAAGATAGAGGTCAGGATTTCGAAGTGTGTAAAATATACATCGCATAATGTCCATTAGAAAATTTAGAATGTTCGAAATTTGATAGAAAATATTGAAATCGTTTCTATCGTTTAAATAAAAGATTTCATTAATGTGAACTCACATAGTAAAAAATATATATACTTAATGATTAATTTAATCATATTGTGCCATTATTTTGATTGACAGAATATACTATTTTGTTATATTGTTGATAATGCACAATTCAAATTCAAAATTGCTAACTATTCAATATTTTTGAATATGTTTACTAAACTAGAAACCCTGTTACGTTCTTATTGTTCGATATAATACTTTTCTATGACAATTGTAATGTGAAAAGTAACAAAGCAAATTATACATTTCCATTAAAAAAAACAAAATTATATTTTCATGTCAAATATCCACAATGCAAAATTATTAATCCCTTTAGTCGACCAGACTCCAAAACATGAGTTCAGGTATGCTTTATTTAGTCTATTCAGGATCATGGATGCAAGACATGCTGCCTCATCAGAGGAATTCAGGTGTTCATGTAAAACCAACGAAGAGAAACTGCAGGAACTCAGCTACTATTTCTAAATCTTTTTGATGTATTTTGCACAAAATTTCCCCATCTACATGTCAAAGCATGACCGTTCTAAATTCAAACGGTTTGTATCAAATTTTTTTATGGTTTGAGTAGACACAATGGTGTTCAAAGCACAACAGATCGCAATGAGAGGGAGAGGGGCTGGCAATGGACGTAGTTGACACAACTGGGATGGGAGGAAGAGGCAAGAGTGGTTATGTGCAGGAAAAAACAAATGGAAGTGAATGAAGAGTATACATGAATTACGTGATTTGTTTAATAAACAAATTGTTTTTTAATTTTAAATCTGGACCATTGGATTTTTTTTTTGCCACATATCTTGCATCTATGATCATAAATGGACTAAATGGAGCATACCTCAACTCCCAAAACATATGATAAATAATTGATCAAAAAGAAAATGATAGAACTATATTTTCACACATTCATGTATGAATTCAAAATTCCAGTAACTGCAATCAAATCCTTTCATCACAGGTGAATGCAATTCGTGATAACACCAATGATGACTAAACATCAAAAGATATAATTGTCATTTTATTGTATGTTATATAATACTTTCGCCTACACTCTTCATTTCAAAAATATTTGTTAAAAGCTTAGCACGTTAATTAAAAAACTCTGACCATCACTAATTTTAGGAAAATATAATGTTCTGAATATAATGCTCCATGTTTAATAGCAATCATTTAAACTCATTTTTACCAAATCAGTCCTTCAAACTCTAGTATATATTCTCAAGTAGCACAACTGAAAATGGGTGAAACATGGAAAAGTTGTCACCCACAAACACTGAAGCAGCAAAGACCACATAAAAGTACACATGTACCGGCAGCTACAAATTACTCTTCATGGATATATTTCAAATTGGATGTTGTAAACTACGTCTCAATGCGGCCAACTCCATTTGTCTATGCAGGGATTACATTATGTCCAAATTAATATCCTGCTGAAATATAAGTACAATAACTATTTTGCACAAAAATAAAATACCGAAAATGAATACTGGAATCATAGTCAGCCCGGTGGTAAACCAGTCAAAAACTAGTTTCTCATTGTAAAAGATGAATCACAAAGCATAAGGTAGTCACAGTTCAATCGGCACATGAGTATCTGCATAATTGAAAACCACAATATATAAAAAGGCAGCATTCTTTCTTTAAGAGAACCATGTCATTTTTTGGCTAAAATTGTTATTGACTTCATGAATTTTTCAACAAGAAAAACCACTTTTGTTCGGCACATCTCAGACTGAGCTAAAAAGATGGCCTAATACCCAATCATCCCACTCCCCCAGCTTTCTTTCCAAAGTCAGGGATCCCGAGCAAAGGGTTGTGCGTGATACACTCAATCTCACAAGATCCACGGCCCCCTCTCCCCCTACTACGACAACTAACCCACTCAGACTTTGCAATGGGAATTGGGAAGGGCTATCCTCAGCCATCCCATGAGTGCCATTATTAAGCAATTAGTAGCCGCATATGAGGCTATAAGTAGGCAAGTTGAGGACTAAAACAACACCTAATATAATTCAGGCTTCAAACAGAGATCGACTCGGGCCACATACGCTAAAAGAAGCAAGCATGACCATCATGTATGACACAAAAGTTACTTCTAAAGATGCAGGAATGGACTTCAAATATTATTTACCTCAAGTCAAAATTGTGGTTTAAATTTAAAAACTATTGACCCTTCCCACTGCAACAGTTTTTCCTGCAGGACAGAGTAATGTGCTTTCAGCATAATTACAAGGAATAGTTGGACAGAAAAGAAGACATCCTTTCTTAAATATTACCTTCAGTACGAAGAGTGAATCTCCCAAGTTGTGGAAAGTCGGAGAATTTCTCGATGCATATGGAGTTACTAACCTGTAAGAACATTTCCAAAACAAAATCAAACGAAGCTTAAAGGTATTGGAAAAAAAAATGACCATTCCATAAGCAACTAATTCCTTTATCTGAAACTCAACAATCATCCACGTGATCATTATGAGTTTAAATATTTTACTATCCGTAGAAAACCCTAGTATAGCAATATAATAATTTGTTAAACCAAATTTGTATCCAAATTTACAATTAAGCATGTACCTGAATTCGGCACACAACACCTGCACCATTCTTCACAAAGAGAACTTTCTTTTTCATAGGCTTCCTTGTCTTTGGATCAATTTGAGATATGAGCTCAATAACCTCACACTCTTCAACTACAGAGTGGACGTGAAGAATAGCCTTGTACCCAGCAGTAAAAATTGCCTAATTTTATACAACAGAAGTTCTAGATCAATAGAGAGAAATTTTGTAAAGAACCAAATGTAAAGAGAGAGAGGATGAGTACGTACATTGTCCAACAATTCAAGAATTTGCAGCTGGGCAACAAACTCCGTAACAGCTGGTATAGGATTGGCTGAGATCAGAACAAAAAACACAACCAATTAGCAAATGCATAACCATATAAACACAACCATAATCTAAAAGTAAAGAGTCCCACAGATTGAATTGACTAGGACGTTTGTTCAGGGAAAATTGGAAGCAGGTCCCTTCTGACACCATTGTCGAAGGAATGTCAACCTACCAGAATTTAAGCCTAGGCTCCCAACCCAATTACTAAAAAGAAAAAAGGTTTTACTTGCTTAAAGAAATCTGCAACAACATGATGATACAATAGTAGTGTGTTTGAACATCTCATGCCATGGCACACTACTCTAAGACTTACCTAATAAAAAAATATGGGGAAGGGAAATAAAACTTACCTTAATATTATACGCAGAAGTAATAAATGAACAAGGAGACACACCACAAGTTTTTACATACTACATGTAATATGATTGTGCAAGAGCATCCACAATGAAGCTCTCCATGTTAGGTGCTTAAATGGGTCCCACTTTTACACATCACTCATTTTATAATTGTGATGTTACTACTTAAAAAATATCTAATCTCTACAACTCAACACCTCAAAAAAATAAAAAATGGGTCCCACAAATAACTATATCATTACACTTCAATAAAATTCATTCATACTAATATAATATATTAAATGGGGCCCAGGAAAATTGGAGAGAGAGGGCCACAATGGGGTGCATGTTTATCTGATGCTAAATAAGCAAAACGCACACCATTGTGGATGCTCTAACATTTTCTGCAGCATCTTTCATTCAATAAAATTCCTTTTAAAATATTTTCAAAAGAATGTGCTAGACACATCTTTCATAGTACAACAAAAGCTTACCAGTACTAGCCAGGACAAACCCAGCTGATATGTCTTCTTCTTCAACACCGGATACTCTAACCCGTAAATTTTCACCAGGCCCAGCACGTTTAACCCGAGTCTCATCAATATATATAGCAACAACTTTCACTTGATCCTACAGATTAATAGCAATCACATTCAGATGGGGATCAAAAGCAGTAGAAAAGAAAGGACGAAGTTCATAATTGCCCCCAAAAAAATCAATAAAATAAAAGATAAAATAAACCACCCTATTTGGCATAATCAACAAGGAATCTCCCTCACGAATACTGCCAGATTCCACTTTTCCCATAACAACAGTTCCCATGTCTTTGAATTTGTCGAGTATAGGCATCCTATGAGAACCAAATATCAAACCTTAACAAAGTCAGATTTCAAAAAATGCACAAATACAAATACATATGTGTGAGCGCGCTTACATACACACATGGACATTTGAGAGGGATAAGGAAGCAAAACAATGTTCAAAGTTCAGACACACCATACCTGAAAGGACCGTTAGGATCTCGTAGAGGAACTTCAATGGAGTCAAGAGCTTCAAATAGGCAAGGACCATCCCACCATGGACAAATGCTTTTATCCATTCTTGTTTTTAGGTTTGCACCAATTAGCCCAGATATGGGTAAAAACAGGACATCTGGTAAATAAATGACAATACTTAATAATAATAACAACAACATCAAGAACAATAATAATGATTTCCCTTCACAACCAACCAAAACTGGTCTGAGATTAGTAAATAATGAGATTATATACCAGAAGTTTATTATAAAAGAGATTTTTCTTTCACAGACCAGCTTTTACACAAACTTTTCTAAAAGCCTACTCCCAAGGACCTATGTTGTCAATAGCACCACAATAGCAGAATAGTGTAGTAGCAGTAGGGTTCAGCACAATGCTTTTGGCCAGCAAGCCGCCGTCAGCAATAGCGGTTGTTGTGGCCACATATTGAGGCCCCAAACTGCTGTTGTGTCCACTATTAGGGTTTCGGGGGAAAGTTCCTCAAATCCTTTTATTTTAAAACCTTTTGTCTTTTTGTAAGGGTGTAAATGTCAATTTGAACCCATTTATTTGGTAAAGACATGGCTTGAAGAAAAGGGAAAAAAGAAACGTATGTGGCAGTGGCACACCCTGAATGCCCCCAAATCTCAATCCTTAATTGCTAAAACCAATCAAGCAGTGTTACTTCATTGCTGATTAGAGGACAGGTTAACCAGTTGAGAGAAAACAGTTCCTGATTTTACTGAAAATGGATCTTCATTAGAGATGCAATAATTATATGAACCAATTGAAGCGCAACTTCTTGTAGGAGACTATCCTACTTCTATAATAAATTATATTAACTAATATATTTACCGTATTTTGTGAATATTTTTTATATACGTATATAAATAAATGCATCACATCATATATTTCTTGAGGAACGATGTATCAACGTATCAGATACGTAATATATCCGATACTCGTATTGTGTCCATGTATAATAAATAAAACTTAATAGGACAGCAAGTCAAAAATAAAGTTCCAGCATACCTTTCTTCACATTGTAACCCGATTGCTTAAGAAATGGTATCATCTTTGACTCAATTTCGTCATACCTAGGGCACAGAAACAGAAAACTCATTACATTTGTAATAAAAACACTTGGAGTTGGTGTTGGAGCCGGGTTTATAGTGAAAGAGTACCTAGTTTTTGCCCACTGCACTGTAGGATCATCCATTTTATTAACAACAACAAGCAGCTTAGACACACCCAGGGTTTTTGCAAGCTGAACATGTTCACGGGTTTGACCACCTTTCTCATATCCAGTTTCAAATTCTCCCTTTCGAGCAGAAATTACCTGATTGATGCAACATAGAGATACAGACAGAGATATCTCGTCAAATGATTGTCAAGAGGCATCTATTGATGATCAATAAAGTGTCACACATCATAGATCAACTAACCAATACTCCAATATCAGCTTGAGATGCACCACTGATCATGTTAGGAACATAACTCTTATGACCCTGTAGAAGCATTGCAGTTTATAATAAATATTAAACGGTTGCTCATATAATGAATTATCAGAAGGAGAGAGAGAGAGAGAGAGCATCAATTGACGCAAGCAAAAGTGGTCAAAAAAATACGTCAAACCACCAGAATAAACACGAGACCATTAACTATTCAAAACTATAAATTGGAGTGACTACCTAAGTTGGTATTTGAAAATTTAAGGTGCTAGCATGTTCGTCCCTAGAAAATAGAAATTGACAAAAATGTCGCTGAATTTGTAAACTAATGGTCATTTTAGTACATGTTAGATTCCATTAGCAGCAATTTCAAATAAGTCTCTAAATCAAATAAGCTCCTGAAAATCACATATGAATGACAAATAGTTTTCATATTTGTTAGCTTATATTAAAAATGCTATCTAGAGGGTAACATGTAGCTAAAATGACCGACAATGTGCAATTTCAGTGACATTTTTGTCTACTTCCTGGTGAAGTCAAGAAAATAGATTTCTTTAATTTTATGATCAACGAATAATATGCTAGAATATATCTAGCATCAAGAAATAAATGGAGAAGTATCCTTTAGAAGCGAGAAGAAACTGACCATCAAAAACTATGAAGCACGGACACCTCTAGGACTAGGTGTGTCGCGGTGTCCGACACGCGTCGGTGTCCGACACTCCTATGACACCCGTACGACACGTGTCGAACCGGTGTCATAAATAATTGTTTTTTTCTTTACTTCGACACTCCTACGATCGGTGTCCGACACCTATATAACACTCATGTAAGCCGTGTCGGACAACTCAGACAAATATCTAAAACAATTTTTTTTCTTCCTTGCTTCCGCACACCATAGATAGAAGAGTTACATATGTTTTGGGAAATGTTGATCAATTAGGGGTTATAGACATTATAGTTGATTATATCATTTTTAGCATTTTTAATAGTAGATGAATAAAGAAAGTTCAAATAATATTATATCTTGTTGTAGAACTTTTTCTAATGACATAAATTGCTGAAGTTAGATGTTTATATATGTATTTTAATTTTCATTTTAAACCGTCTTTAAATAAATTAACATATACGTAACGGTGTTGGTGTCCTATATTTTTTACATTAGCGGTGTCGACGTGTCCGTGTCGTGTCAGGTGTCCGTGTCGGAGTCCATGCTTCATAGATAAAAAAAGAAAGAAACATCAACTAAGCAAAGCTCACAAATTAATACTATAGAACCTAAATAAAAAATATATATCCAGGCCGGCTTGGATTCAACTTGGTAGAACTAGGTTTCAGCTCAATAGAGTGGGGTTCCTTCATCTAGTTGCCCCGTTGGGATTATTACAAACTTGGAACATGTTATGTTCATGATTTCTGGTGTTCTGAATTGTTTATGTTGGGAGCTGTAGGGTTGAGATCTTTCACTTCCTTTGGAGATGGATTCACGTTAGGATGTTGGATGCATTTGCGGATTCAGGTTTGACTACAACTGAAATTAATATTTTGTCCACCACAGAGCTTTATCACTTGGCTGTTGCATGCTGGGCTTCGGAAACCATCCACAACCTTGTGATTTCATGCAAGTCTATAAAACTCTGCAAATCTACCCGAGTTTACACTGGAATGATTTTGTAAGCGAGTACCTAGAGTTGTAAACTGCTATGATTCTGAGTTAACACGAGAGACTGATAACCGAAACTAATAACCATCATCATTGGTAGGGGAAAATTCCTGAAAAAATAATGATGCAAATACTCACCGGTGCATCCAAAATTGTAAACCTCGATGTCTCCGTCTCAAAATGTGCTCTTCCAACTTCAACTGTCTTTCCCTGCAATCAGCACAACATTTTCTTGATTATATAAGAATATATAATTCATGAGTAAAAATGAAAACCACATTAAATAGAATGAGATATTTAAACTTCATCAGCAGATTCATTCATACCTTTGCCCTCTCTTCCTCATTCGTGTCCATTATGTAAGCCATATACCTGTCATTTTAATTTCAAATCATTAACTAGAATCAACAAATGCATTCAAGCATACACATTCAGCTATGATCTCCAAACCAAAAAAAAGTTCGCCTAACATAAAAAATGAACAATATGACCGCATCCTATACTTTAATAGTTTGAGTGACCCATTGTCAAGAAAACGAAGCTTGACCAGTCGGTTCAACCAAGATCGATGCCTATTAGACCCACAATTAAGTGATAAGCCTAATTAGTAATCGGGGGGAAATAACAAAATGGGACAAGTGGAAAAGAAGGAGTGGGAGAGAAGATTCTATAATCAAGAAAGGATATAGGCAGAATTATATATAAAGGGAGGCAAAACCGAAAAGGGCATATGAAAATTAGGAGTTGGTTTGGGGCGGTTTTTGGCTGAGTAGAGAAGTTCGTTCTCTCTCTTAATTTACTTTATCTTTTAATTGATATTATCCTTTTTAATTTACCATCTCTGCAAGGAGTATAACTCCAATCCATGGTCCATTTTCAGTGTTAATACTATTTTTCCATAATCTGCTTATTAACACCACTTAGCCGATCCATTCAAGTCCATTGAACCAAGAAGTTACAAACCAGTCTAAGAAAGGATGAATTGGTTCTGAACCACATTGATCCACGCTAAATTGGTTAGCAAAATGTTTGTAGTAGGGCATAAGGAATCAAATAAGCAACCCCAACCTTGCCTATCCTTTATTTACAATACTCCTACTATTATATATATATTTCATCATTATACAAGAACAACCAAAAGCCTTTCCCACTAGCAGAGTTGGCCAACAAATGACACCGTATATTCGAAGACATATTCCCAGTTTGTACCCAATAAAACATATATTCTAGTTCAACCACAGCAAACCATAGGTGAACCTTTCAACCGTGAATCAATTTCTTCATCAGTTTAATAAAAGGCATGATTTTCAAAACATTTTGCAAGCAACACATTGACTATGTGAAAACAACATATACATAAACTACAGAAGAATGGTTCTAGAGAAGATGGCATGCAATCGTCAACAAATGTGTGTTCAGATTTTATTTTATTTTTTTGGTGAATATGTGTGTTCGGGATTAAGGAAAAACATAATGATTCAATAAATAAATGCAAAGCTTGGTTGGTGGCTAAAGGGTTTCATCAACATCTTGGCTTTGATTTCTCTGAAACCTTTCATGGATTTTTAAGCCTTTCACATTGATGTTGATGGTATTATAATTACCGACAATTCACTAATCTCTATTTGGCATTTGATCTCTAACCTTATCTCAGAATTTTCCCTGAAACAGTTGAATCTTTGAGTATTTACTTGGAATTCAAATCAAGTACCTTCATGATGGTTCTCTGTTATTCTCTCATCAAAGTATATTCAAGACTTACCGAAGAAAGCTCATGTAACATAAGCAAAGGGAATCTCAATCCCATGGTTCCCAACAGTAAACTCTGAACTTGGTGAAAATTATTTGCAAGAACATACTCTTTATAGATCATTGTTTTGGTCCGGTTAAGTTTCTTGGTTGACGGTCAAATAAACAAGCTTGAGTGGCCAAATCCCATACTGTGACAGGATACAGAGGCCTAGCTAACACAGCTGCAGAAATTCAATGGATGCACACCTAACTCCTTGAGATTCATATTCTTTTCAGCACTCCACACATTCTACGATATTCTGAACAGTATTATTGTCACACAATCCCCTGTTCTTCACAATAGAACCAAGGACACGAAGCTTGATATATTCTTTGAGAGTGCTTATCAAAGGCTTCTTAGTGAATCACATTGGGCAATGATTGCTTTGTTAATGAGACAATAAAAATTCATCCGTTTGTGGTCATCCTGAAGAAATGATACGCTGGTTTGTTGCTCAAGGGAAGTCAGGTTTGGTGTGTAAGTTGAAGCCATCTCTATAGGACTAAAATAATTTCCTCAAGTTCTGTTGGGAAGTTTGGGTACGTACATGTTTGGTTGGCCCAAATAAAGAAAAGAGGTGATTGAGTTTGCTACATGTTTGGTTTACATTTCCATTAGTGCAACAAAAAGTTACTCCTTCGAGAAAAGTCATTTAGGGGCATTTAAAACCTAGAATGAACAAAATTCTAGATGGTCCGATTTCAGCCTGAATAATTTATCTAACTGGTAGGCCCAATTCCAGCCAGAAGAGGTCGATTGGCCTAATTCCAGCCACAAGAGATTGATTTGACCAATTTTAGTCCAATAAATTTGAGCTGGCGGGCCTGGTTTAAACAATCAGGATGATGCCCTGATTTCGAATCACAGTGATCAGGCTGGCCAGACTGTTGTCCAAAAAGTTGTGTCAGACTGATTTTGACCCAATAGTGTTTTTACTTGTCCAATTTCAGAATAAAAGTAATTGGGTTGGCTCTATAACCTTATGCAACAAAACTCAACAATATATCAGCAAACCTATGAACTGCAAGAGCAGGGTAAGACCCCGTGTTGCAGTAAACCAAACCAACGTACGATCACGACTCCTACTAGTTCTAAGAAGAGCACTGCCTTAATGACAAAAACAGCTAAACAGATATTGATCAGCAAGGCAGAAGTAAATAAATGTGTCATCCACAATCAAGAAACACAGATAAATGAACTTACCAGCTTTCTCTACTTTTGTCCTTGGCTTCTTTCTCGTATTTTTGGATTGTCCGTTCATCAACCTGGCCACTGAGGTAAAGTATCTGGCCTCCTGTTGTAGACTTACCAGCATCTGGAAACAAAATGCAGCTTATGTAACTCCTATCGTAGTTTGCAATCAATGTCTAAAATATATATTTGATGCTGAAGAACAATAACTCAATAAGTATTAGTTGCACATCTAACTAACTGCCTCTATTACTCTCCCCGTAAGTAATAGTTCCTGAGACCCATAACTAAATAAGCCGGCTAACACTCAACTCTTTTACATTGAACAATTCTCTTCCTAGCCCTTCTAGAATATATTTGTCAAAATCTAGGGCTTTGGTTGGGTTAGCACATACGCATACACATCTAACATCCATGTTTGTGTCTAAGCTTCACTTTTAAGCATATATAATACAGTAAAAAGAAAATACAAAATTTTATATATATTAAAGTTGATTTATCTTCAGGTGTTTTAAATCAGTTATTAGCTTACGATATATCCTCCTAAAGCATCTAAAAATCCATTAACATTTATCATCTCCAATGCCCTAAAACTTCAGACTTCCTCAGCCATCTTAACTATGAATGAGGGTATTAATGAACACAATAAACTAGAGCTCTTGTTAATCAGATGTTAAAATTGAAACATTGCAGCTAGACCAATTTTATGAACTCTCAAACTCCATACACAACTCAGTCGGAATACATAAAGAATGTAGAGAATAGTGATGTAATTCAAGAATGTTGTGATAGTTATAGACCATAAAGACATCATTTCACAAGAGGGGGGGGAGTGCAAAATTTACGCCTTTAAATCCTATAATCAGATCAAATGATACACAGATATGACAGTACACTTCATGAACAACTCCACACAAAACAAACGGAAGAACTCCTACTAATCCATAACGATAAAGGAACCTTAAGAATTCATGAACTTACCCACATGACCAATAAATACAACATTTAAGTGTCTTTTCTTAGATATATCCCCGTCATCTTCTTCATCTTGCACTGGAGGAATTTCCTTATCTGTCAATACACATCAAAGTCATGGTGTCAACAACAGAAAAATGGAAATCAACGTCTTTGTTAGCCATGAGCTGTTTAATTTTGATACAGAAATTTAAATCACAAGATAAACATTATCACATAAATGAAAATGCAATACTTATCTGTTACCTTTTATCTCAGTCTTAATAGATTGTTCTTGACCCTCTTGCTTAGGATCTGAAACCACCAGAGTAAATTTCTTAATATAAACTCTATCAATAATTTATGTTATGGAATGCAGTATTAAGGTAAATAAGATAGATAGCGAGCAACCAAGAAAACAATCTAGAACAGAGCTGATGCAGTTTTCATTATCCCTTGTTCTATAAGCAAGTAAAATTCTATCAAATGGCTGACAAGAGTTAAAGATAAGAGCATGTAAGAAAATTACAGTGGGATATAGAAAAAGATGCATTGAGTTCCAAACGAGATCCAATTAAACACTAACAAGTAACAAATATAAATTTTGCAATAAAATTAACAAGGGTCTTGCTAACAAGTGCGCTTAGGACACTAGTTAAGGATTTAAAAATGGAAACAAATTGATAACTTTCATGTAGAAAAAGTTGTTCTTTGATGTTTCAATGTGTTGAATACACAAATCCCAAGATAAAATTTCCATTTTAAACTTCTTATCAAATGCCTTAAGGGCACTTGTCAGCATTTCCCAATTAATAATAGGCTCATAAATACAAGAGTCTAAGAAGGCAAAAGAAATAGAAGGAAACAATAATGTATATGTATTCCGGTCCAACTTCTATAATATTTGTTGGTCCTCATAACAGGTAGCATTAAATTTCCAATTTAACCATTTTCTGAGTTCCTAACTGATTGTGCAAAGCGAAGGAACAAAAGGTGTTACTACGACACATTTATCACTGTATGTATGAAGCACATGCAAATTATTCTAAAAAATATGAAGATAACTTAGCTGAAAGTAAATTTTGTAAATGAGAGCAAAACAGAAGTAAAAAAGTATAAAAACACAGAAAAATGGCAGAAACGGTATATAAATAAATAGTTTTAAAGTATGACAATGGTACACATTATTGTGATTAAGTTTTGTACCAAAAGAAGAAAAAAATCAAAAAATCAACCACTTCCTACCAACCTTCATCTGCAATAATATGTTCCTCAACTTCTGAAAAAACGAGAAAAAGACGCATGTTGTCATGAATAAGTTTTTAACAGAGGTAAAATACCACAAATAAAAAACAAACCACTTCCTACTACCAACCTTGTTGTGTATTAGCAGATTCCTCAACTTCTGTTTTTCCATCATCTGGACTTACAACTCCATTGCTGTCTTCTGCTATGTCTACATCAAAGATTGGATAAAATGACTTCCTTTTTTTTTTGAAAAATTAGATAAAATGACTTAAAGGCAACCAAAACATGCAACCTTGATATATAGTATAAAGAATTTATAAGAATAAATAAATAAAATATCAGTAGGCCGTTCAATTACCTGCTGACTCAAGCTGTAAAGAACGGATGTCCTCCTCAATGTCTACCATTTGCCACAAAAAAACAAAGATATAAATTAACAATTATTAAATAAAAATGACGGAAACATTCCCATCAACACCTCCAAGTTCGACAAAATCTCAGTACGATTACTTCCAGAAAAAGCATGAATTCTATTTCAACTTCAATTTTTCTTCAAAGACAATGAATGATAAAAAAAGTATTTGTAAATCAAACCATACATCGCCTCATTAAGAATCCCAATAAAATGCAATTCAGCTAATGTCACAATAAATTTACTACCACCCTAGACATAGCTACTAGCACAAAACCATAAAACTAAGCATAAAGCAAATAAGTACTCCTATAAGACACCACGGCTTATATTGTATTACTCCTCAAATTGTGTACACCTAGCTAAAAAAATGTGCAAATTCAAACCCCACAAAACAGATAAACTATTTAATTTTGGCACACAAGTAATTCAATTCAGTGGAATTAAAGTAATAATAACGAAATTATACTATTATTCCTCCAATTCGGTGGAATTAATTATCAGATACCGACAAAACAGCTTAAAATCTATTATTCCTCCAAATTGTGCAAACCTAGCTAAACAATTTGCAAGTTCAAATCACGACAAAACCAATATACTAATTAATTTCCACACACGAGGAATTCAATTCCACTCGCCGAAGTTAAGCAATATCATTCCTCCAAATTAGCTAAATATTTGTCCAAATTCAAACCACCAAAAATCCAATATACTAATTTCACACGCAAGGAATCCACCTCACTGAAATTAACCTAATAATAACGAAATTAAGCAATATTGAATAAATAATAAGCAAATCTAAACCCCACAAAACCAATATACTAATTAATTTCCACACACAAGTAATCCAAATCAGTGAAATTAAACCAAAAATAACGAAATTAAGCAATATATATTGTGTAAATAATAACTAAAACCTAAATTAATCGTTATGAACCCTAATAATCACATTAACGAATAAATCAGCTTAATAAACATAAATTGGCAGTAATAAGCATATGTATAACAAGATTCCGAACACAGAAATGAAAAATCGTTGATGAACACGGTGATTCAAAGCAGATTCATGAGGAACGGTGAAGAAATTGAAAACAAAGAATATATTATATAAAAATTTAAAAAAAATAAAAATTAAAAAATGTGGAAATGGATATGGATATAGATGCGGTGAATTGGAAAGAGGAATGAAGATGATGAATTACCAGCCATGGATGAAGTGAAGCGAATCGAATGAAGATTGAATAGAGTGAGAAATTTGTTGTATGTTCTCTCTCTCGGTTGGGGAAGAAGGGTTTAACTGTGTGCGGTGGTGTGTGTAAGATTGATTTTGAGTTGCTTCTTTAACCTAACCTAGTTTTATTTCATTTTTTAATTTTTTTTGTACAAATTTTATTTTTTTAAATTCAGAATTAACCTCATCACCTCAGTATGTCGACTCAGAACCGACTAATCTAATCTCATCACCTTGGTATGTCGACTCAGGATCGACTAATCTAGAAATTGTCCAAACAATAAATTGTTAATTTCCGGGGGATTGAAATGTGAGACTCCTTTTGTTTATACGATAGGAGAACAAAAACGTGTGTTCCCCTAACTCTATTGATTGTAGTTCGTTAAAATCAAATTAATTTCGATTTGGGACGCGAGAAACCCATATCAAACACTATTTTGAACATTTCATAAAAGAGTAGAAGTTACACGACATTAGATAAGTACTGGGATTTGTTTGTTGTACCCTTTATTTATCGAATTAAATAATTAAAGATACTCTTAAGCACGAATTTGAATAAATCAAATTCCGCATTTTAGTGTAATGACTTTGTTTGAGAGTAATGACTTTGTATTTGTTTTGAAGTGCGGTGGATATCCACCAAATGTGCCATTTCCAAAACCTAAGAATTGTTAATTCAAAAAGTTACCTTAAGAGAGCCTTTGGGAACGTGAGAAACTTAGCTATATTGTCAATCCAAGCAAGTCATTCAATTATGAGAAGTTCGGTCTTGTGAGGAATAAAGTCTAGTCAAAAAATCTACCAAAAAAAAAGTCTAGTCAAAATTGCTTCAACCATGATTTAAACTTTGATTAAATCAAAATAAATTTAGTTTAAGTCTAAAAACGAGATAAAAGTTGCTATGTTATTATTTGGTTTATGAGCATGTGGTTAATCCAGAAAGTGAGAAAAGTTATTGTGTTAGGAAATAGAAAATTTCAATTGGAAAAATTAGTGTAGATGGTGAAAGTTGTATGATTGAAATGATTATCACTAAAAGTGTTTAAAGGATTCAATTATTTGATATTGACGATGCTAGAATCCTCTACATCACATTCGGTTGATGTCTCGTTGAAGTTAGGACGGAGTCTATTTGGAATCCTCTACGATAACATACAATTTATCATATGCATTTGAGTGATCAATGTGAATTGAGGAGTGATAAATTAGTGTTAACTATTTAGGTTAAATGAGTAAACAGTCCCCCTAAATATATACACATTTGATTTTAATCTTTCTCAAAAATTCCTTAGGGTTTTGGTCCCTAAAAAATTGTATATCCATGCAATTAGTCTCTGATGTCAACTCTTCTCTAACGATATTGATGTATCAACTTCATGTGTGTATATCGAGTGATGTGACACGACCACATAATTATTTTTTTATGTTTAACGTTCTTATTAATAAATGTATTTATTTATTATTTAAAAAAAGTTTATTCATAAAAGAAAGAAAAAAAAAAGGAATGAGATCTTCAACGGTAAATAAGAAATTCATTTTCCCATTTCTCTCAATCATATAACCTTGAAACATTTTTCACTCTCGATCCATTCACTCTTTCACACCCAAATCCATTTTTTATTCACAATTTCACTCTCTTCTACTAAACAATAATTTACATCTACTTGATTTCTCACTTATTTTTCTCTTTTCCCACTGTTTATTTCTTCCTACCTTCTTCTCATAGCCAAACATATCATAAGAGAAATATCTCCCTTTCTTTCCTTGCTTTCACAACCAATGACTTTTGTGCCACAATCTATTCAAATTTTTAGTCGTTTCTTTTTTATTTTATATTGCAAAATGGTTAGCAACGACCAAGATTTGATCGTGATCTCCTTTTCTTTGTGCCTCATAATTTTAGGCTCTATTTGGATATAATGAAGTCAGTGGCGCGGAATGGAACAGAGTGAAATGGGGTGGGGCGGAATGGAACGAAATGAAATTAATTTTTCATTCCATTGTTTGGATGTTTTAGGGTGGAATGGAACGAAGCTCCCCTTCCATTGTTTGGAAATTGAACGGAACAGAGTAAATTATAACTTTTAATTCCTTTATTACCGTCAATTGTAAAAATATCATTATAAAAATTGAAGCATATTCTAACTTATATCCTAACACCATTATTTAAAGTGATTGTTAATTAGTAGTCAATATTATTTTGAAAATGTCATTATAATAATAAAAAAAAACAAACACTTTCATAGGCGAATTAGAAAATGAAGATTTAAATTGAATTATGTATCATATTTTGAATGTAAAGTTAAGTGCTCTAAAGTTAGGTGTTCGTAAAATCTTTCTTGCCACGCTCAATTAATTAGTTCAAATCGGTATAACAATAGTGGGAGAAATTACGTGCGAAAAAATTGCAAAGAGAATATATATTTACATTGTGAGAACATATTGGATGCCCCAGATCTTTACATTAACAGAATATGAATATGCTATGCAAGGAGAAATAAAGTTACATTGCCTATGCATGAGATTGTGAGGAAGAGAAGACGACATGGACAGAAAGGAGACAGAAGACAACTAACTACTTAATGGTGATGAGTGTTATTGAAACAAGAGGGTAAATAAGTCATTTTAAATTTTGAAGGATCGGTTCCATCCCATACCTCCCGATTTGGGGGGAATAAAAATCGGGGGAAGTAATGGAATAGGATGAAATACATTCCACCATGTACCATTCCATTTCATCCCATACCACCAATCCAAACATAGCCACAATAATGAAATGAAGGATCAATTGATTATGTCTTTTCCAACAAATATAGGTTGCATCACCTATTACCAAACTTGCAGTGATGTCATAAACATAACCAATGGGATCCATTTCACGATTGTTGACATACTTTTAGTGGGTTATATTGTTAAGAGTTAAGCATGTGATTATCTAGTTAATCTCTCTGGTTACACCTGCTTAGGAGTAGAAATATGATAAGCATAGTTAGACTTTGTAAGAGTGTTCCAATTAAAAAATTCACACTCGCATAAGAAATCTATGATAGAAAAATTGTTTAAGTTGTTTGAATTTGGAGGAAACAATCATCATAACATTGATACTTTTATTTAGGGAATTTATAGAGTTAACATGAAATGTATGAATTTAACATATGGGACATGTTTACGATACTTTAAGTTAAATATATGAATTTAATATTGTTCTGAGATTCTTATTGGAAGACCACATGTTTATTTTAACATGTCATAATATTGCAGAATGCATTTGACAATTCATAAAATCCAGGGGCTTTTTGAGAGATAGTCCCAATTTCATGAATTAATTTGTCTATTCACTTGTTTTTGAAATCATTGTAGGATTTTTAGTAAAATTTTAAATAACTTTATCATTGTGAAAAAACCTATAATAAGACCAATGAAGGCACACACAATCAAAATTTTCTTTGACGTCTTTTACATATTACCCCATATATTACAAACAAACATGACAATTAAAATAAATATTGACAACATCTTGCTCTTTTGTTTTTAATTATTGAGTGGTTGAGGAAGGTTGGAGGGTGCCAAAAAGAGAGTTGATTGTTAATAGTTTTTTTTTTTTTGCGTGGTGGTGAGGTTTTGGTTGTGGTGATGATGATGATGATGAGGAGTGAGCGAGTTGTTTATGTTTTTTAGGGTTTTCATGCTTTTCTTTTTTATGTCTGCTTGTATTGATCTTAGATATGGGTCAATCTCTACTGCAACTAGTTTTTGTCGGTTTTGGGCCTTCAATTGGCTTATGTCTTGTTTCTAGGTTGTTCTTAGTTGTGGGATGTTTACGAGCTATGCCTTATTTTGATATTCTTTGTTTGCGTTACCGAGCTAAGCGTTGGATTCTAGTGGACCGATCACTTTTGATTCGAGATCAGGAGTTAATTAGTGTCTAGTTCCAATCTTTTGAGTAGAATATGGTGTTTTCTCCAGTAGACCGAGAGCTGAAGAGTGCCTTCGTGATTTATTTATGGTGGCTTATGGGCTGATTGCTTTTGAATCGATATTAGAAGTCAGTTTCTTGACTTAAGTTTTTGAGCTTGTTATGGTGTCTTCTTCGACGAACCGGGGGTTAAGTGGTCGTGGAATCCGAAGGAGTGTTGGAGTTTATTTGTGCTCATTTGTGGTGATGAGGAGTTGAGGTTCTTCTTTTAGGCGCTTTGATCAATTGGATGTTTTTTTTTTGGAGGGGTTATGGAGAGCAACAATCAGTAGGTGATTGGATTTTGTTTCGCTGGTCACTCACGAGGAAGGGTGAGAGTTTAGCTTTGATTTATATGTTTAATATGGTTCTGATGATTAGATTTCTTATTGGTGTTGTGTGGTATCCCTTAGTTTAGGTTGTGTCTGTATTGGTGTCATTATGGTTTTTCTTTTGAATGTTCCACCTATATAGGACACTTTTGTTTCATAGTTTTTGATTGTTAATCTATGTTCGTCTTGTGTAAGTATTTAATTATTAGAAAAATTTGTCGTTAAAAAAAACTTACACCATATAATTTTTTTAGAAAATAACATAAGAAAGTGGCACGACCAGTAATGAATTGGTCCAATTGTAAAATAAAAACTAATTGGTCCAAATAATATAGAATTTGGACTCTTTAATCAAATGGTCTTACATTCGATTTTTGACTCTTGTTTAGGAAGAAAAACTCGGTTATGAGAGGAGAACTTACCTTCTATGCCTCTCAGATTCTCCAATGGAAAGTAATCATTGTTAAACGACGAAGAAACCTTCATACATATAACACGGTAAAACTATCAAGGTGATACTTTAATATAATTTAATTGGATTAAGTTATAAATTATTTTTATAATTTTTTTGAGGGGATATTATGTTTATAATTGTCAAAGCATAAACTTATATAAGTTTACTATTTTATTATTTTTACAATTATATTTTTATTCCATTTATTATTTTTTTAGAGTTTTTTTTTCTCTATACATAGCAATAGTGTAAAAAAGAAATGATAAATCATAAATCGTTTAAAACCCTAATTCATTTTCTTCACTTTCAATCGTTACTATGTGAGTGGGTTACAGTTACAGAGGTTCGCAATCCAAGTTCTTCACCTTCAATAGCTACTTCTTCTTCGGCGCTTTGAATCTGAGAAGATGGAGAAATCAATTCCAACTGAAAAGGTTAGCCATCACATCCACAATGACATTGCATTTTCCATTCTCTCCAAATTGTCTCTTAAATCTTTGAAACGATTTACTTGCGTACGTAAATCATGGTCTAGCTTATTTGAAAACCCTAATTTCATGAACACGTACCGTAACAATTTCATATCTAGCAAAAACGATGATGGTTCATGTCTCCTCCTACAACAGACTCTGCCATATCCACGTGATCATCGTCACATGTTGTATTTACTTTCTGGTGAGAGGTTTGAGAAGAAAGTCAAATTATGTTCACCACCTCCGTTTAGAGAGTCTGACAACCCTGGTTTTATATTGGGTCCCGTTATTAACAGAATTGTTTGTCTTTACCATAGCGGTACAAATGTCGTATTATGGAATCCAACTAACGACGAATTTAAGGTCCTTCCTGAAAGTCCTACTGAGTTAGAGCCCTTGGTGCGTTATGAGATTGATCTGGAAAGGGTTCATGGATTTGGTTATGACCGTGTTAGAGATGACTATAAGGTGATTCGATATGTTCATTATGAATTAAATTTATCAGACTATGGAAGTGATAGTGACTCTGACTATGAAAGTGATGCGGTAAGTTTACCAACTAGCGTGTCACGTGACGGCGTGTGGGAGATATACAGCCTAAGAAGTAACTCTTGGAGGAAACTTGATTTGGATATGCCTTGTGGTATGAGGACTAATGTAGGTGTCTATGTGTATTTGAATGGAGAGTGTCATTGGTGGGATGATGACGATGACGATGATAATGACGCATATTTGGTGTCATTTGACTTAAGCAAAGAGGTGGTTTGTATAACACCCATGCCCTCAACTAAGATTGTTAATTTTGATTCTGGAATAGAGATGAGACACTTGATGGTGTTAAATGACCACATTGCTTTGATCTCATATTTTGAATAGTCGGCTACTTTTCACATATCAATTTTGGGTGAAGTTGGTGTGAAGGAGTCTTGGACTAAACTCTTCATTCTTGGGCCTTTTCCTGGTGTTCATCATCCTATTGGAGAGGGAAAGAATGGTGAATTATTCTTCAGAAGAGATGATAACGAACTGGTTTGGTTTAACTTGAGAACTCAGATGATGAAGGAGCTTGGTATTAAAGGGCAAATGCATTGTTGTCAAGTACTCATTTACCAGGAAAGTCGTCTTTCCCTTGGAGGATTAAATGGTTGATTATTTTTCTTTTTTTATCTCATATTTTACCTAGAGGTTTATGGTAATGGTTGATTATTTTATCTCAGAAATTAGGTTTTTACCTTGTATGCAAATTGGCTTGTCAATTGCGCAAATCATAACTAGTTTCAAGACAAGTCATAGAACAATTGATGTATGAATCATGGTTTATGGATTTTATTTTGATGTTTAATCTCTTTCTGTTTGTGAATTGCTTTTTTATTCATTTTTAAGAATGATATTTTTCCTTTACTGATTGACTATTTCATTTGCAAGAATGATATTTTCCTTTACCGAATGACCTTTAATATTATGTAGAAATAATTTTTACTTGGGAACTTGATAAGCTAATAAGCCGCATTCCATGATTCTATCAAGCTTAATGGTTTGTACAAATAATATCATGTTCAATGGTTTGTTAAAAGCTTTAAACTTGAAGGGCATCTTTTTGCTTATTGTTGGTAAAGTTCTACTGTGTTGAGATTGACAGTCTTCTATCACATTTCGTTGTTTTCCAACAATCTGCTGAAGGTAAGATTTCTCAACATGTCCAAGGACTAAGGGAGATCATTCATTAGGGTAGCTGTCCTTCACCTCCATAGAATGCATAAGGCTGTTGTTCATAAGTGGAACAATCAACTTCTTTTTGACTTGTGCCACTTGAAAGAAGTTGTAACACTCTCCAATCTGCTTACATAATGCATTGATATTTGATGGCACTATTAGTCCATGAATTTTATGCAAAAAAGTGATAAAAAGTGATTTCAAAAGGTCTATCACAACAAAACGCAATCACTTTATCAGTTTGATATTTAAAGAAAGTGAAGTACAATGCCATTTGTGATCTCTGTCTCTCTACACACACATTCCTACACATGTTAAAAACACAATGGTGTTGTTTTGTTGTTTTTTATTTTCTTCTGTTTCAGTTCCAATGCTTGTACCTAGTGGATTTCCTTCATGGCTTGGTAGCCCCTAGAGTAGTGTGTTTGTCACCGAACTGGGTCAACAATTCTCTTGTACCTTTTACTTTTCTGTCATTTATATTTTCCTTGTTGTGTTTGTTTTCTGCTAGCACGGTGTTCTAAACATTAAAGTGAACATTCGTATTTTGTTTCTGATGTTAGAACATTGTATAAAACATCTGAAAGGTAGCGCGCCAGAATTTCAATAGCACTTCGATTCATGTCTTCAATAGCTGAATACGAGTATTTGCTCATGTCACAACAATGGCCTCCCACTGTTTGCATGAAAGGAGGTTGTGTAGGTAAAATAGTGCCAACCAAGTTCACGTTGCATGACATGTGGCTGACAAACACAACTAAACCATATCCTAAATTTTGCTCAATAGATCTAAATAATGCATATCAACAAGTGTTTATATGAAACAAGTACTTCTTTTTTTATTATTTATATATTATTACATATTTAATTTGATTTTTAAGAATTGTTTATTTAATCAGATGTTAACATTTTGGAGGCTCAACGTCATAAAGAATGATCAAATCTATTGAAGGGAATTGATGAAGATTTTTGGAAGAATGAATGGGAGAAACATGGCACTTGTTCTTTGAGCAAATTTTCGCAAGTTGAGTACTTTGAGTTGACCTTAAAACTCAAAACAAATATGAATCTTTTAGATCTCATTCACAAAAGTAATGTTGTGTCGAGTATTACCGTGGTGTTATCAGGATCCTGGATAAGGACGTTCAAACTTACAAACACGCACGCGCGCACACACGCATATATGTTGTATATTCATAAAATTGTATTGTACTTAAATCACATACACACTCTGCAATTGTTCTATACACAACTAGTCATTACAATCTTCATAGTTTAAACAATGTTTTTTTTTATTTAATTTTTTTATTAACCACAAAAAATTTAAGGGTTAAATAAGTAAATGATCCCCCTAAATATACCAACATTGATTTCAGTCCCCATAAAATATTCCTTAGCCTTTTCGTCCCTCTAGAAATTTTCATCTATGAAATTAGTCCCTAATTTTTAGTCAACTCATGTCTAACCTACATATTTATTAATGAAAATTTCCAGAAATGGGTAGAAAATTACGACAATATTTTCCAAAAAAAATTAGAATTTTTCAAGAAACATGTGAATTTAATATAAATTTTTTAGCACCAAAAACATAAATAAAAAAAAAAAGAAGTCATATTTAAGTCATGTTTTGTTTAAAAAAAATCTAGTTTTTTGGAGAGAATGTCATAATATTTTACCAAATTTTGGAAAATTTCATTAAAAAATATGAAGGTTAGACAAGAGTTGACTAAAAAGTAGGGGACTAATTTCATGGATGAAAAATTTTCGAGAGACCAAAAGGCTAAGGAATATTTTAGGGGAACTAAAATCAAATATTGGTATATTTAGAAGAACCATTTACTTATTTAACCCAAAATTTATTTACATTACTTCTTGTCAAATTGTGTAAATTTTGAAATTTATCACTTAAAATTAGGCATGGCAATGGGGCGGCGTGGGGACAGATTTTGTCTTTCCCATCCTCATCCCTACTCTCATGTACATACTCGTTACCCTACCCATATCCAACGGGGATGAGAAATTGAATCTCATCCACGTCCCCAATGAGTTTGGGTATTTCCGCCCCATCGCCGTCCCCGCAGTGAATCAATTTTTTTTGAATAAAAAAAGAGTTTTTTTTACGCTACAATGATAATGTTGTAATGCATTATTCAACAATTTGCGCTCATTTTAACATTTAATTACCGAATAATTCGGTTTCTCCTTTAACTATCAATGAAAGTTCTTATATCATGACAATTATCAAACCAAATAACATGACATATCATTATCAACCCGCTCAACAAAAACAAAAACACGACCTTTCTACATTTGGGTAGGGTTTGGGTATGGGTTCGGGGTGGGTACATATATCCCCGTTATCCGTCCCGTACCCATATTTTGAAATCGGGGTTGGTTTGGACGAGCACCCATGGGCACGGGTTTTGCTGCCATGTCTACTTAAAAATTAGAAGACGAAGTATTATCAATTAATTACTTAGTTACAATTATTTTAATTAGAGAAGAGCAAACCACCATTTAATCTCTAAATGTGTACTTCGTTGGATAATGCATTTATAAACAACAATAAAAATAAACTACTAATAATAGTAGTTGTGGCTTTGTACGTGTTTCATCAACCATTATTACGATTTCACTAAAGTATAAAGTTGATGAGCTCATGCGTCTTTGGAACTTATATTATTGAGACACAGACAAGTGTTTTGTTTTTCTTGATTAAACATAGACAAGTGTTTTAACTTCATCATTGAAACTTAACATCTTTGGAACTTATAGCCAGGAAATGAAAACCACGTATAGTAAGGAATCAGTGACTGTTCTGGTAGCTACAAATTAACGGCTACGCATATATCAAAGAATTGTATTTACAACCTAACTATTTTTTTTAAGTGTTTTGTTAACGAGTGTCCTAAGAGAATTGTTAAGAAATTTTGTTTTGGAAATGCAATTTAATCCTTTTATCAATGCAATAACTATTTTATACATATGCTTTGTCAAACGATTCATAATAAAAGGGAATATTAATGTGTCCGGTTATCGGTATTTCACATATAGAAATTAGACTAGAATTATCCATACAACAACAAACAACAACCAAGCCTTATTTCACTAAGTGGGGTCGGCAGACTAGAATTATCCATGATAATACATATTCTAGAAACTATCAATATTAAATAACAACCAAGCCTTATTTCACTAAGTGGGGTCGGCAGACTAGAATTATCCATGATAATACATATTCTAGAAACTATCAATATTAAATAATTAGACTAGAAATATTCTTCCTACACATATACAAGGCAATAATTCCAGAAGAAAAAAAATTTAATTCTTAAGGCTATTTTTACATGCATAGTCATAGTCAGTCATTAGTCACAACAATTCTCTCATAAGTCATAACAATGATGAATTTTCTCAGAATCAAATTCATTTTATTTTGTGTTTGCATAGCTCTTCGATTCACATCTTCAATAACTGATTACGAGAATCTGCTCCTGTCACAGCAATGGCCTCCACTGTTTTCATGAAGGGAGGTTATGTAGGTAAAACAACGTCAAGCAAGTTCAGGTTGCATGACTTGTGGCCGACAAACACAAGTAAACCATATCCCAAATTTTTCTCAATAGATTCAAATGATGCATATCAATAAGTGCTTATATGAAACAAGTGCTTCTCTCTATTATTATTTATATATTACTATGTATTTAATTTGAATTTTAAGAATTGTCTCTTTTTTATTTAATCATATATATGCTAACACTTGGAGGCTCAACTTCATAAAGAATGACCAAATCTATTGAAGAGAATTGATGAAGATTTTTGAAGAATGAATGGCACTTGTCTTTGAGCAAATTTTCGCAAGTTGAGTACTTTGAATTGACCTTAAAACTCAAAAAAAATCTGCACTACTAGAAGAAAAAAAATTAGAGAGGGAAATTAGTGATGGAAAAAATAAAATCCGTCACAAATTTTTTGATCGCAAAATTTAGTGACAGAATTAGAGAAGGATTTCACGTTTTCCTTCTCTAAATTTCCCTCACTAATTTTTGCTTTTTTTAGTAGTGATGAATCTTTTAGATCTCCTGCACAAAAGTAATGATGTGCCTGGTATTACAGTGGAGTGTGTCAAGATGCTGGATAAGGGGGTTCAAACTTACAAACACGCACGCGCGCGCGCACACACATATATGTTGTATATTCAAAAAAATTCATTGTACTTAAAGTTACATACATACTCTGCAATTGTTCTATACACAACTAGTCATTACAATCTTCATAGTATATACAATGTTTTTTTTTATTTAATTTTTTTGATAACCACATAAAATCTATACGCAATTAGTCATTACAATCTTCATAGTATAAACAATGTTTTTTTATTTAATTTTTCTAATAACCACATAAAATTTAATTACATTATTTGTTATCAAATTATAAATTTTGATATTTATCACTTAAAAATTAGAAGACGAAGTATTACCAATTAAAGACTTAGTAAAAATTATTATAATTAGAGACGAGCAAACCACCATTTAATCTCTAAATGTATACTTCGTTGTCATATTAATATCTTGTTTTATTGAAATTGCAAATACATCCACAAGTATCTCTTTTGAATTTTATTAGTCACAAAACAATTCTCTCATAAATCATAACAATGATGAATTTTCTCAAAATCAAATTCATTTTATTTTGTGTTTGCATAGCTCTCTGATTCATGTCTTCAATAGTTGATTATACGAGTATTTGCTCCTGACACAACAATGGCCTCCCACAGTTTGCATGAAGGGAGGTTGTGCAGGTAAAACAGTGCCAAACAAGTTCACGTTGCATGGCTTGTGGCCGACAAACACAAGTAAACCAAATCCTAAATTTTGCTCAACAGATCCAAATGATGTATATCAACAGGTGGTTATATGAAGCAAGTGCTTCTTTTTATTATCATTATTATTACTACATATTTAATTTGAATTTTAATGATTGTCTCTTTTTTATTTAATCAGATGCCTAGCATCTTGGAGGCTAAACTTCATAAAGAATGGCCAAATCTATTGAAGGGAACAGATGAAGATTTTTGGAAAATGAATGGGACAAACTTGTTCTTTGAGCAGGTTTTCGCAAGTTGAGTACTTTGAGTTGAACTTAAAGCTCAAAAAAATTCGAATCTTTTAGATCTCCTACAAAAAAAGTAATGCATATATAT
>Ga0315915_1000469_pt1 | contig 41396 bp, 25 predicted proteins | sample MpolbnodulesMG_FD_207738 | JGI IMG/M metagenome (GOLD analysis project Ga0315915, IMG submission 207738) | Medicago polymorpha root nodule microbial communities from Los Angeles, California, United States - branched nodules | ecosystem: Host-associated > Plants > Roots > Nodule | place: USA... | reverse complement strand
GGAGTTCTAAGGTATATCATGGGAACCATGGAGCATGGAATCAGGTTTCAAAAGAATTCTAAACTCGAAGTTAAAGGCTACTGTGACAGTGATTGGGCTGGAAGTGTTGATGACATGAAAAGCACTTATGGTTATGTGTTCAGTCTAGGTTCAGGAGTAATTTCTTGGTGTTCAAAGAAACAAGACACTGTAGCGCAATCTTCAGCTGAAGCAGAATATTTGGCAGCTGGTTTGGCTACACAACAATCATTGTGGTTGAGAAGAATACTTGAAGATATCGGAGAAAAGCAAGAAGAGAGTCTGTTGCTTCACTGTGACAATAAATCAGCAATAGCCATAGCGAAGAATCCAGTTTTCCACAGTCGAACAAGACATATTAATATAAAGCACCACTTCATTCGAAGTGTGATCGAAGATGGTGATGTGCAGTTAGTGTTCTACAATTCACAAGAGCAGCTTGCAGACATTTTTACTAAAGCACTACCAAGAGGAAGATTTCAGCAACTTAGAGAAGCAATGGGAGTTAAAGAGCAACACATTAAGGGGGAGTGTTAAAATTAATGTGTTGTAACCACCACTATCTTTAGGAAGCATTATGATAGAATTGTAACCACCACTATCTTTAGGAAGCATTATGATAGAATTGTAACCATCACATCATAATGATTGACTTTATTTAGGTTTATGGTAGGTTTGTTATCAACCTATTTGTATTCTCTATCAGATTCCTTCTAGCCTATATAAAGGCTTTGTAATGCTAAGTTGAAAGTATGCAGTATGTGGTGAATTCAACAAAATCAGTTTTGTTTCAATGTTCATCCACCAGTGGAAGTATAGTATAAAAAGTCACGTTTTCACTCAAAATCCTGCAACAGTATAATATATAACATACCACCTCTAGAATACCACCAACATTAAATATGGTATGCTTGAATCAAAGAATCGCGGGGTTGCTAATTGTAGACGCGATGAGGGTGTTGGTAAAAAAGTTATCAAGACAAGAAGTGATGGACTGCGGCTGAGAGTTGCTTTTGGCAGTCCTGATACAGAGAATAATGAGGGAGCTGACGAGGGATCTTCATCCAATGAGGGTTCCGAAAAGGAGGTCAAGAAAAGAAAAAACAAGGATGAACGATCAAGCAAACCGTCAAAGAAACACAAGAACCAGGTGCAAGAAGAGAAACCGGAGCTTCCATTGGCGTTTAAAGAAAAGATTGAACAAATGGAAGGTTGTGAGGTGAAGTTGGTGATCCAGAAGGAACTGACAACGAGTGACGTGGACAAAGATCAAAGCCGCTTGTCCGTTCCAATAGGTAAGATTGAAGAGAACTTTCTGACACCAATGGAGGAATTGTCTTTGGCTTATGTGCCTCAAAAGAAAAAAGGGAGGAAGAAGTTTGTTGGTATGTCCGTGTCCATGTTGGATCCCAATCTTATACTCTACATAGACATGTGCTTCAAGAAGTGGAAAATGGGGACTGGAGAGGTCTACATTATCACAAACAAATGGAAAAAACTTGTAGCTGAAAACCGTTTCGAAGCCAAGAAAAAGGTGGAACTCTGGTCTTTTAGATGCCGTGGTGAACTCTACTTTGCACTCGTCAAGCTCTAGCCAAGTTCTATTAGTCAATGATGCACGTACTTTTATATAAAATCTTTAACTTTTAAGTATTTAGACTTTAGACTCCGTTTGCTTCATTGATTTGCATTTCAACTTTAGTTATATATATAATTCAGTTATTTCAAATAGTAGAAGATTTTATGGACTAGATCTTAGTTTTTATCCCATTCAATTATTGAATGGAGTTTTAATTACTGTCTTTAATCCTTATTTCATTCTATCTCTTTTATGCTCCTTTGTTATATTGTTGTTGGGATTAACTTTTCCTAGTAAACTAAGGGATCATGGACATTTCAATCGATTAGGAGTAGCATTACAAGAATCTAGCACATCAGAACAAAGTTCAATACCAGTGTCTTTTATAATGTGTTCATTAAAATGTCTGAATTCAGAAACTTCAATCATAGAATGGTAAAAACAAAAATTCCATTACAAGAAGCTAATTTGTCAAATTGTCATTCGTTGTTTCTGGTTTCTATAGCAGAATCAAATTTTGCAACACATAGCTAGGTGAAACTTTCAAGTGACTGCAACTTTCAGCTATGGAGAAATGCAGATATTAGGAAATATTAAACTATGATAGTTATACTTGTTAATGTCAATGTATTGTAGTAGTTGTCGTCAAATATTTTATATTTTGCATTAATGTTGAACTATTCCATGTGAGATAACATATTCGGCTATGTCACAATGTTTCACTGAAAACTTAGTGCAGAATATTGAAAATTTCTGTCAAAAACGATCTCCAATTTATTTCAAAGCATTAGAAAATAACTGACAGTGTTTTGTGATGAGTTGAAGGCTATAAATCTAACATGTTAGAAAGTATATGTGTAGTTCATGTGTTGAAATGTAGATCATTAGGTTCTAAACATGCTTGAGGTAAAAACAAACAAGGCAATATAACTTGAAGCTCAAGCAATTGCAAGCTTAGTGATTTTTTCGCAAAATCGGAGAGAAATTAAGCAGGATGATAAAAGTGTTCCAAGTTTAGTCCAGATCCTTGATCCGTCCAAAGAATGTCAATGCCTTATCATGATCACCAACTAGAATAGGAAGGAAATTGCAACCATGGAGTAATTTGAAAAATCTTAGTAGATGGAAAATGTGTTGTTATCTTTAGATCTCTATAAAACACTGACCATGTTACTGCCCTCATTGCTACATATAGCTGACACAAATAAAAGCAAGACATGGTAATAATAATTGGTTAACATATAAATGCCAATGTATTCTCCATTCTCGTCAATGTCGTGTTCAATGTCCGTATTAGTGTTTTATAGTTCAATAGAGTGTTGGAGTTCTTATTCTCACCAATTCTAGGATCATTATGGTGAATGCAAACTATAAAAAATTTCTTATTTTCCACACAAGCTAAAAAGGTGGAGAGGATTATTAAACAGGTTAGTATAATGCTAGAAAACATTTTATCTGAACCACATTAAAAAATTTAATCTATCAGGCACAATATTGTTTAGTTTGATCATCAAATGTGTCTTCTATTAGTTAGTTTAGCATAAAAAAATTACTCGCAAAAGACATACTCGATGATATTTTTGTAATTTTAGAATACATTAAAACTATAATAACGTCATCTCACACATTTAGAGTTGATTGATTCACCTTATGATAAAGTAAAAATAAAGTTTGAGAGTATCACCACAATATTTCATGATTTCAACTCACTCTAGAAATGCTTTTCCGAGTCACCATTGCATTGCTAGTAAAACTCTAGGCGGGAATTTGCTTTGAAGAACTCATCTTGTCAACATCAACAAAATTAATGGCAATGCAAAAATCACATGGAGTAATAATTAACTTGAGATGATTTATTTCATTTTAGGCTAAATATGGCATTCCTTAGCTTGGTCTCCATCTTAAAGGAATCTTAGCATTTTAGGGAATTCATATTCATATTCACATTCACACCTCTGCTTCATTTTAAAGGAATCTTAGCTAAATATTATTTTAGGGAATTCATATTCACACCTCTGCTTCACTTGAAGTTCTCACACCCTCTCATCAACTCTTCTTGCTTTCTTCCTTCTAAGAAACTTACTATAAATTCTTCTTCAATTTTTGGAAACCAAATACAACTTTTTCCTCTTAAATATATATAAAACCTCTGGCTGTCCTTTCCCTTGCTTCTTCAAATTATTCAAATCTGTTACAGAGGGTAATTAATTACTTAATATATTGTCACATCACATAAATAGTTCTTGATGATTCATAGATCATTTGGTAACAAAATCTGTTTCTAGTTTTTTTAGAGGAAATATTAATGCATAAATCATCTATCTCTTCAGTATATGTCCAGTGTCCTTTACATTTTCACTAATACTTCTAACCTCTTCTACTACTAAGTGATGCAAGTTATTTAATTCATATTACTATAAATTCTTTAACATTAATTGCTCATTTTAATTTTCTACTTCATGTTGAATAATAATCTACTTCATTTTAATTTTCTACATCATAGTAAACAAATAGGTTACAACGGTCGAAGAAAGTGATATATGATTCCGATGAAAGTGATTATAAAAGCCTCACACCCTAAACACCATCTAAGTGGAAGCTTCATTAGGACAGTCACAAATATAGAGCAATTGTAACAGCTCCTAGAGGAGTAAACATTTCAGTGAATCCCAATGTTTTCTCATATGTTCCCACTGTAGATGGAAAAATGAAGAAATCTATTGGGTCAGCTTCTTTTGTTTTGGGATGATGGGCCATTATTGTATTTGATGAACGAGCAGAGAAAAGTGCATAAAAGTATTTTGTGAATTATTGTTTGTTTTTGATTGAAGAGTGAAGAAAGGCAAAGGGTGTCAATTTATATTGTATAAATTACATAATATTGTAATTTGTAATTTATTATGTATTATTATTGAATAAGCTGTATTCTTGTCAAATGAAAATTAAGTTGTATAATTTTTTTTAATATTTTCATCTTTTATTGATTCATGATCTCACACTCGTTTTTGGTGACTGAACCTACAAATAAAGATTAAGTGGACTACGTCAAGTAGAGTAGAGTACTAATGGGAACCAAGGATGTGTTGCAATGAAATAACTAAGAAAGTATATAGTACATCTCACTAAGAAAGTAAAAGCAAAATATCATTGCTTAACAAAGTGAAGCTAATGTATACATCAATCAATCTCATATATCTTCTTGTTCTGCAACACAGCATAGCAATACAAAGGAACTACTTGCGCACCTTCAAATTGTCCGTTTAAAAGCAAAACACATAGCTTTAGACAAACCCCTTGATGGTTCACTTCCTCAAGAATCTGCAGTTGGTGCATTGAGGAATCTAGTTGGGTCGGTTTCTGAGGAAACTTTGGTTTAATTTCTCTTGGATTTGCTTTCTAGTTTAGTTCATGTGTTGAAGTGTAGATTATTAGATGCTCAACAAGCCGCTGCGTATTTTGTTGCATCCCTCTACAGTAGAGGCTCTACTTATCAACATGCTTGAGGCTAAAGCAAACAGTGAAAGAAAACTTGCAGCTCAAGCAATCGCAGGCTTAATGATTTTGTCGCAGAATCGGAGAGAAATTAAGAAGGACAGTGTTCCAAATTTAGTTCAGTTGTTTGATCCAAGTCAGTTTCTTGCCTTGGCCATTGTTGTCTCCTATTGTCAACACATGTTTGCAATCTTATCCCTATCAGATAACAACAGTAATAGTTTATCAACGCCTTCAACTTAAGGCATATATTTAACTAGACTCACTCATTTGTGTAGTGTAGATGCAGTCTCATCATAATTAACTTACCATAAAATTTAGATATTGAAGAAAAAAGAAAAAGATTCACTATGCAAACTAAGTGCATAAAAGATATGATGAACTTGACAATTAGTTGCTATAGGACAACAATATTCGATATAATTCCAACATAGCTATAGGAAAACTCCACCAAGCTTTTCTCAAAAATAATACTAGGTGGAAAAGCACACCACAAGGGAGTTATAATTGCAAATTTTGTCTAGGTTGGGTAATTTGGTCCCTAAAATAACGAAATTTCAAAATAATATTTGAAATTGAAAATTCTCATCATATTAGTCATTTTGAATGATCAATTGAGTCTCTAAAATTGTCCTAGAGGATTATTGTTATTGAAAATTTTCAGTTCAAAAGATGATTTTTGAAATTTCATTGGTTTGATTTAATGGATTAAAAGGATTTTTGTAACTAAATCAATAAATAACCCAAAAATTGTAAATGCATTTATCATAAGAACATGATGACAGAAAACCTATATACAACGACAAACCAAAAGGCCAATATTCTAATGATCAACACCTGAATCCCTCATAGATGCCACATCAACAAGAACAGAAACTACAATAGCATCCTTCTCAGCACTATCAAATTCACTCCGTCCCCAACATTTCATATTTATTTTAGATATTTTTCTTCAATCAACAATAAATATTACATTTAAAATATAAACTAACTTTCTCTTTGAAATGATAATGTTCAAATTCATTGCCTGTTACTTAAAAAAAAATGGTCAATCTAATTTTTTTTGTAAGGAAAAAATATTTATTCAATCTTACTGTCAAAGGTAGATTGGCGGCTGGTCAAGACAAACTTTGATTTAATTTCTTTTTTGACGAATTTGTATATATCCCATTAATTTTTCTTTATCGCATTTTGTGCTATTTGAGTTAAAAAAAATAAAAAATAAAAAAACATGTCTATTTTGTTTTCTACATGACTTAAAATAGGCAAGACATTTTTTCCATTTCTTCCCAGTCTTGGCCCCTTTGGATCCCAAATCGATTCAAGAAAATGAAAATTTTCCTTATAAAACATTATTAAGTTAACTAAACAGAGCATGTGTTATCCGACAACGTTTTCACAGTACATTTATATATTTGGTTCCACCACAAACAATGTGTTATCTTACTACACTTATATCACACCTACATTTTCTTGGGCACATGCAATGCAATGCAATGAATATGTGGCTCAGCATAATAATGTTAAGCCACACTTTATCTATATGCTCATAGATAAAAAATACTCCATATATCAAGAGATTTAAATATTCAAGAAAGTTTTAATTGCATCAACCTCTTTATCCTTAAAAAACTGTAGTTCCTGGATTGCCAAATTTCTTGCTACAACCACTTCTTTATGATCTTCCTTGAATCCCAATTTTATCATTCCTTGAATAATTCCAACATAAAATCCAAATTTCCTCAATATCTCAATTTCCTCTTCACACCCCCCACCCAACACACCACCACATACAGCCCCACACGAATGCAACCTACCTTCATATTTCTCCACCACACACCTGATTTCTTCCACGTGGCACATCTCCTCACCGTCCAATCCACCACCAAATGTTTTCCTGTACTGTGCATCTATCACCCCTCCTCCTGAACCCACGGCACGTGAAATCTCAACTATCACCCTTAAGATCCTCTCAGAATTTTGTCCACCGTCCGATCTAGCTAATAATTCAAATCCAAACGGAACAATTCCATCACCAGTTAGAAGCTCTACGTTAGGCCCATAAACATGATTGATCATAGGCCCGGGCTTGGGACCGGGCCTGTCTGTGAGTGGAAGATGCTCGTGGGTATAAGTGGCTGCTTCCATTAGTAACAAAGCTGAAGCGGTGGATATGGCCTGGTGGCGTTGACCTCCGACGAGCTCGCATGCAGCGAGGCATAACGCTGGCACGGTGGTTTTTGGAGCTGTGAAAACGAGGTGGTGCATGGGCTCAAAAACCACGAGAGGTTCTTCGATAGTAATGGTTTGTTTGAGATAGGCTTCTATGTCAGCCTGCAAGGAAGCCCAATACGGAGTTTGAGTCATACTCATTCTAACGGTGGTGGGCTTGAGCTTGGTGGTTAAGTGGGAACGGTGTTGATTTGATATGCATGAGAAATGAACGGTGGATTTAACATTGGTGAGGTGGGAAGTTGTAGTAGCCATAATGGAAAAAATTGAGAGGTGAAGGTTGAAGAAGAGAAAGGAGGGAGAAGAATGAAATAAGTCTCAAGTTGAGTTATTTTTATATTGATGGGATCCTTGATTATTCTGGGCTTAAATATTGCACTCGTCCCTGCAAATATGGCCCGTTTAAGTTTTGGTCCCTGTAAAAAAAAAAATGTTTTTGGTCCCTGCAAAATTTTTTGTTTTTTAAAATTTTTGTGAAATTTTTTTTGCAGGGATCTGTTTTAAAAAACAAAATATTTTGCAGGGACCAAAAACTATAAAATGGGTCCAGTCATGATGTGTCACCTATGCAAATCATCACAAAAATGGGGTCAGGGACTATTTTAAAAAACAAAAAATTTTGCAGGGACCAAAAACAATTTTTTTTTTACAGATACCAAAACTTAAACGGGCCATATTTGCAGGGACGAGTGCAATATTTAAGTCATTATTCTATCTATATAGGTTCGTTCTATGGTGTTGATATTCAACTAATAGAAATTTGTCTGCTTTGGTTGACATTTTTTAATGTGTTTTACTTAGATTTTTTCTTATAAAAGAAATCAAATAAAAATAAAAATAGACTAAATTATAGATGAGAGAGAGCGGGAAAGCGATTGTCTATAAAAATAGAGTGCTGTATAATAAATTGAGACGGTAATTTCTTTTATTTTACTATAGTACTATTAGTCTGCATGACTCTAAAGGCAAAAGTAATATCAAGAATTTCAGAATAAAGCACATATTAAGATGTAAAAATTGTTATTTTGAAAGTGATGCGGTGTATTCGATTTTTGATAATTTAAAAGAAAGTAAAATTTCATAATAGGGATACATGGAGTGGTAGAGGTGCTATTGATATTGATGGATCCTTAATTACAATTTTTATGGCTGTGTTCATTCTTCCGTCAAAATGTTCGTTCCATGATGTTGATGTTCAACTAAGGGAAATTTGGCTGCTTTGCATGGTCGGTTTTTTCAATGTCTCCCTTACGTTATGTAAGGTGAGAAACTCGTGTCAAATGTCAAATAAAAAGTACTATGAATTACAGATGAGAGAGAAAAAGAAAAGAAAGTGGAGGAGAGGGTTCTTTTTTCAAAAGAAAATAAAAATATTTATTTTAGAGGAAATGTATACCAATATGTTAATTGATAATAGATAAATCAATGGATTGAATTTATGGTGTGTTTCATATGCTAAAAGATAAAGTATTGGATAGGACATCTTTAGTTGCGTAGGGTTTGATTTGTAAAATTGCTTCAAAAGACGCGATAAAATGGAGGCAAAATAGAGCACACAAACTGAAATTTTTGTCTCCCACTAAATCATATTACAACTTTTTGTACCACTTAAAATTTCTTTGAAATAAGAAAATAGTTTTTTGTTCACCGAAAATCGTATAAGATTTAAAATTATTTAATATCATAGAAGTTTGTCTTGTGCTAGCAGTTTTGCGTTATGTTGTGTTGTTCTATTTTGTGTTGTCATGTCATATACATATTGTTTAGCAGATCAAACACATTATTATTATTTGATAAAGAGTAACTAAAAGTTAATAAATTAGTCGATAGGGGATAAACTTTTTTTTTTTTTTTGAGAGAAATTTGCTTATAGCATTTCATTGATAATAAGGGATTCAATACAATTGGGTATATCATAATAAACGGTGTGACTAGCTAGTAACGTGGCATCCCTTGCAAGCGCATGAGCTACCTCGTTGGCTTGTCGCCTAACAAACTCCACCCTAGAGTTAGAAAAAAGAGAACTATACAAAGAACGACATGAGTTAATAATACAACCGAAATCAGACGTGTCGTTCCTATCAGAGTGAAAAGCATCAGCCGTCAACCTAGAATCCGTTTCAAAATCAACATGATCAAACTGCATGCCACTAAGTCATTGCAATGCTAAGTGTAATCCAAGTGCTTCACCCACATCTGTCTGAAGGAGGCACGGATGCACCTCCGTTCGAGCCAGCACAAAACTGCCATCTAACTCCCTTATACATATACCAATTTCGGTTCTATTGAGGGAGGTAGAGAAAGCGGCATCGATGTTACATTTGTAACGCCCCGGTAGGGGATGTTGCCAACGAATACCATGGTGAGGAACCGAAGTGGAACTCCCGTCACCGATGTTTGATGAAGACAGAATTTGGTCGGTGGAGACAGTAGCATTTGGTGCGTTGGCCAATTCCCAATCAACAATCATAGTGCGGGCACGCTCCACCACTAAAGCACTAGACTCTGTTACATCGTCCCAAACTCTAAGATTGCGGTGTTTCCAAATGCTCCAAATTGCAGTTGTGAAGCGCTGTGAGAGCTCAACAGACAAGTTCTGAAGTAATGAAAAAATAGCTTCTATACCTAATGCGGTGGTTGACAGAGCGTGTTGAATGGAGCCATAGAGGTCGGTTGTATTCCACACTTGGATAGCAAACGGGCAAGTAAAAAATACATGAGTATAATCTTCATATTCGGAATCACAACTGGCACAGTTAGGTGGACAGTTAACGCCTTTGTCGAGCAGGCGCACTCTCATTGGTAAACAACCCCTGCAGATGCGCCAAATTAAAGTTTTTACCTTCTGGGGGACTTTGAGATGCCAAATTCTCATCCAAAAGCTCGGGCGCCGCAAGTGAGAAGAGTCAACCAATTCGGAGACACATAACCTGTAAGCACTACGTACAGAGTACCGACCATTGCGTTCCGCTTTCCAAACTATCCTGTCTGTGTCAACCGGGGAAAGAAGAGGCGTGTGTAGGATCTTGTCTGCCAAATCGACACTGAAAACCTGTCTAACTGTGTGTTCATTCCAACTTTTATCATGTAGATTCATCAAACTATTAATATTAAAATTGGTAACAAACTCAGCTCCAGGTATATCACTACGAATGCATTCACCATTAGGTAACCAAGGTTCGTTTAAAATAGGAATAGACGCACCTGAACCGATGCGTCACTTAGCACCCCCTCGCACTATAAATCTAGCACGCATAATACTCCGCCAAACATAGCTAGGATTGTGGCCAATATGAGCCGTGAGAAACGTGCCACTAGGAAAATAGCGCGCTCTGAAAATGCGAGCTACTAAAGACTCTGGTTCGGTGATGAACTTCCAGCCCTGTTTACCTAACATAGCGAGATTAAAAACAGAAAGGTCTTTGAAACCCATACCTCCGTGAATCTTTGGTGCAACTAATTTCTCCCAACTCATCCAATGGGGGATAAACTTATAGTAGCACATAATAGATAAATTCGTTTATAGTTGATAATTGATAGAGTGCACCTAAAAAAACATGTTAATTCCTTAAACTTTGGAAATTTTGAATGTTTTTTCCAAAACATGTTTAAAACATTATAAAAAGTTTAATTATTTTAATTAATTTTTTAATATGAAATGAATTAAATATGAAGTTTTTAAATGTAAAAAATTAAGATAAAAGTAACGAAAATATTGACTTAGAAATCAAATTTAAGTTTATTTACTGTAGAATTTTTTTTCTATAATATTTTAAAGATGGTTGTAAAAAAATTATCCAAAAATGCATGATGGCTTAGTGTGTGTTTGGATTTGGGTTTCTTTCAATTTTCTAGCTTTCCAATATCATCTTTACGTGAATTTTGTGAAGATAGATTTTCAAGCTTCTGCATAGTCCCACGTTTGAAGCCTTATAGCTAGATTTTAGAATGACATTTAAAAATATAAAGAAAAACCTTTTTTTTTTAGAAATAACTATTCAAAATACTAGCTTTAAGTTAAAATGATATTTAGAATGACATTATAAAGATGAACCATTCAAACATAATTTTCATTTGAAGCTTTCTTTAAAAAAATTATAGTAAAAAACGTTACAATATAAAAAAAGTATTTTTAAAAAAAGTTATAACAAACTGGACTAACTTGAGCTTAACATTAAAGAAGCTGAAAGAAAGAGAAGAAAGAAACACGCCACAACCAGGGACGGATCTAGACATTTGATACATGTGGGGCTAAAATAGTCCCTCAATGTATCAAAATTTTAAAATGTCTCTGATTATACATTTCGTTAGTAAAAATAGTCTCTAACATTAAAATATTTCATTAATATTGTCATATTAGACCTTCAATATACTTACTTATTGTCACTTCAGGAACTATTATGACTAACAAAGTACAAAACCAAAGATTATTTTAAAATTTTAATACATTAAAAGACTATTATGATTATTTACTATACACCCAGTGATCAAAATAGCCATTAACCTTTTTTAATAATATATATAAAAAAAAATATGGAAGTGACATGTGGGGCTTTAACCCCACATAGCCCTTACATGGATCTGCCCTGGCCACAACAAATTGTGCTATTGATGGATCCCTAATTGTAATTGATGTTGCCTTGTTTGTTCCATGACGTTGATATTCAACTAACGGAAATTTGGCTGTTTTGCTTGGGAATATATCAATGTCTTTGTTATGTTAAACACATACTTCCTCCCTCCAAAAATATAAGTAAGAATTGGTCAACTGTTAGATCCAATTTTGTTTATATTTTGAAACGAAAGAAATATGTAAAAAAAAAAAAAAAAGTTATAGTGGTGGGATTTGAATAAACTCATACTTGATTTTTTTTTTAGTCTAATGATTAAAATTTTACCTTTGACATGGAATAAGTGAGAGGTTTAAGAGTCGAACACTAATTACCACATGTATAAAATAATGTCCATACCAATTGACAAATAAACGATATTTACAGTAACACTCATATTTGAATCTAACATAGTGGAATAATGTTCATCATCTCACCATTGATTTGTTGGGTTTTAAGTTGTTGGGAATAATGCTCATCATCTAACCATTAAAATTTGTTGGGTTTACTTTTTCTTTTTTTTCTTTTTTTTCTTTCGGGTCTGAGTTTTAAGTTGTTGACGAAGTATTATCCATGATTTCATCGTTTTAAATATATAGTTTAGGGAGTAACTCAACATACGAGACCATCTAAAAATTTTGGAGGTTCTATTTCAATTTTGAAATTATTATATGTGTTGTTGGTTTACTTTATACAGCCTTACCACACATATCTCCAAATCTCCATATAATTTCCAAGTCTTCCTCGTGGCTAAGAATGGAAAAAAAAAAAATCCGCACCCGTGGATATTTGCAGATAAAATCAGTCACGTATATGAAGCGGATACCATAATGAATATCCATGGGTATAAATAAACAGATATTTTAACTACCCGTTAATTAATGGATATAGATACAGATTTAACGGTATCCGCACCCGCAAATATCCATACATGCTATTAAACCGAATAAATTACATAAATAACCTTAATACCTTTCAATTTCCTAAGCAAAAAATCTCGGTATTTTTATTGTTTACACGACTGTTCAAATATGTATTACGCTCCTTTAAAAGGAAGTGAAAGTGGTTAGGATTGTTGAAGTATGAACTTTGTTTTTGATGAATATGATGAGCTTTATTTATGCTTTTGTCAAATCAAAGAACTTTATTTTTATTAAATGTATGGAACTTATTGTTAGCCTGTAATTTCAATAGGCTCATTTAATGTATTCAATATTTGGTTGACTTTTTACATTGCAGGAATCGAAAGCTTTCTCATTTTAACTTGAGGATCTCGACGAGATAGCAAGTCTAGTGTGCATGGCCAAAAGTTTGACAGAGCAAGGGTGACAGCGTAATGACGTCGAAGTCAAGCAATCAAGGCATGAAATATTCAATTTCAAACTCAAAGGCGGTTTCTTTAGTGGAAACATGGGGGCGAGCGGTTGTCCAAACTGGAGGAAGTGTTGATCATGGGATTAGTCTTTTTCCAGTTATTTTTCATATGTATAAATAAGAGTTTCCTAGTCGGAAAATGAGGCGCAAATCATTTATAGAAATTATACAACACTCAAACTACCGGCGCATAGGGAAACGAGTAATACAAAATCTATGTAAACTGATTTGTAGACCATTTTATTTTTAATGCAATGCATTTTACATTTCCTTTAAGTTTATGCATTTAAGCTTTTACCCTTTACTTTGCTTTTACTTGCAATCTCAAACCTGTCGAGAGACAGTGCCATTTTTTACTCCAAAACCCGTCATGCTCTCTAAGTAACCTAATTGCATTTCATTGCCTTTTTTAAATCGTTTTTGATCAAAACCTTTGCACAACATGTCCTGAGATTTTTAGTTCGGTCTCGCTTGTAATAATCAGAATTAGCTCGTAGTTTGCCGAAAACACCAATAAACACTTATTTTATGTTTTTGTTGAGTCAATGATCTGTGTTGTTATTATAATGTATGTATATTATGTTTTGCTAAAAAAAAAAAAAAAATGCATGTTATGAACTTTTGTTTTTAAATTTCAGTTTTTATGGAAACTTGTGAAAAATCCTTAAAGAGTGTCCTTAGAGCACTCGTTTAAAGAATGTTTTGTTTATTTTGAATTCACGATTTATTTGAGGGAGGTGAAGACGTATTTTTCCTTTTTAAATTAAGAAAGTCTAATCATTCATCTTTTATAAGGGAGCCTCTAATATGGTCCTCAATTTTAAAGGTCCACTTATGATCCTCTCTAATTGACCTTCTACAGCAGGTTTTATTTTTTCTTTTTCCTCTCTAATTTACTTTTTATTTTTCTTCTTCTGTGTAATTCTAAAATCCATAGGCTAACAATCATTTTTCTCCTCTTTCCATTTCTCTCTATTAATCGCTCCAGGCTCCTTCCTTCTTCCTCTATCTCATCTTCACCTTTCACCCCTTCATTTAAACCATAAACAGAAATGTGCTAAAATGTTATTTTTTTTATGAAAAATATTTGGACAAAAGTGAGATTTAAATTTTTGTTAAAAAGAGAGTGAGATTTTGAGAAACCGTGGGTATATGAGACCACCTGTTGAGAGTACATTTCTCATGAGGGAAATTAATTCCCTTAAATTAAAGACAAATTACCCAAGATCTACATTGTATTTCAAAATTAATTTCACGGTGAATTATAAATTATGGTCACTGCACAAAAAACACAGGTAATAAACTAAAACAAGAACTAAGATCAAATACGGGTCCCATTAGCTTGTCCATTAGATTTTTTATTTTTGACTGGATGAACATTATTAATTGGAGTAGAAGGAACCTGACTGTATATTTATTTAAAAGAAGAAGAAGGAATCTGGCTATGAAGAGAGAAAAATGATTTTGCACCTAGATACTTTGGTGTTATATGGAAGGACACAAAAGTAATCTTTGCTGCTGCAATTAAAAAAATGATTTTTTTTGTTGTGTGGAGTCATGAAACATTTTTCTTAAAAACCTGTTATAGAAGGTCATTTAGAGAGGACCATTGATAGACCCTTAAAATTGGACCCCATATTAGGGGCTCCCCTTTTTATAAATGTTATAGTTATAGTTACGATATAAATATTGAGTGTGAATTATTAGCTCCAAAAAATATTGATATCAATATTAAAATTTCATACTTTGCTGTCTCATTTTAATTTTAATTGTCCTTTTAACGTATTTTTTCTATCTCAAAATAATTATTATTTTAGAATATCAAAACAACATTTATTATACTTTTTTATTAATATACCTTTATTTAATAAATTTCATTCAATTTAACTACCCCTCAAAATACAATTAATAGATACGTTTTAGTAAATGTATTATATTTAGCACAAAAAATTTATTATGGTTTTACAAGGTGAAAATATATTTTAAATGGAAATGTTATGAAACATGCTACTTTGTGCTCAATTTATTTTTCAAATGCCACATACGATAACGGTGCTTAAAAGATAATGGTGCTTAAAAGGACTCTCTTTAACGAAATATTGTAAAGTTTAACCCATTTAAATTGATCTTATGATATTGACTTGAAATCAGAGACTTTACATCATGTCAAAGTTAGATTAAATTATCTTTAATGTCAATTTAGTTGAACTAAAATAAATAGAAAAGGTATTGTAAAGTGAGTAATGCTAGCAACACTCTTTTTTGAACACACTCTCTCATACTCACTTCCTCTTATTCGTTTAAATTATTGTGGGTCTACACTTTAAAAATTGAACCGAGAATTCATCCAACAAAAGAGTTGAATGCTGTCGTAAAGTTTTTAATTCTTAAAACAACAAATGTCAAGTCCGTTTCGTTTCGATCCTCTCAAAAGTCCGTTATTTATAGGCAAAAATATTTAAGCTTACACTCCCCGACATTGGAAGGAGAAGGAGGCGATGGATACTCCGATGGCGGAGGCGGCAGAGTCAATCACCGATGACGACGGCATTGACAGAATAAACCAAATACCAAACTCCTTATTACATCACATCCTCTCCTTCCTCCCTACCAAAACCTGCGTTCAAACCACACCCCTCGTTTCTCGCAAATGGCGCAATCTATGGAAGAATCTCGAAGCCTTGGATTTCTGCGACAGTTCCAGCCCCCAAATTTATGAATTCGATAACGACGAACAGTTCTTGATCTTCTCCGTTTTCGTCAACACTGTCCTCACTCTCCGCAAATCTCGCGTTGTTCGGAAGTTCCGTCTCTCATGCTATCACGTTCAACTCGATCCCTTCTATAACCACTCGATTGACACGTGGATCAATGCCGCCATTGGCCCAAACCTCGAGGAGTTTCATCTCACTCTGCTTACCGCCGCCGGCTTCAACAGGGTGCCTCTCTCCCTCTTCTCTTGCCATAACCTTGTCTCTCTCAGGCAACAATTCCTTTCATCCTTTCTTTTTGTCTTTTATCGTCAAATTCTCTATAAATGCCATTTTAAATATCCTAGGGTACTTTAATGTTCGTAAGTTTGTTAGTCTATTTAAAATGGATTATGAAGCACGGACACGACACACAGACACTGACACGGATACTGATTTGAAAAAAAGACATCAGTGTAATCATAGGTCTTGTGTCGTGTGTCCGACACCGGGATCCAAGGATTGCCCGTGCTTCAAGTTCTTGTGAAATAGACTCTTTTAAACAGGCAGGTTAACAGGTTATTTCAATAGGGACTACAAATATATATGCTTTTTTTTATTTTTTTTAATATTTGCACAGTTCATCTGTTCTCTGATTTACTTTAAATGAGATATGATACGTGATGATAACTTGACATAACATTCATGTAATGTACTTCAGTTTCAATGACTATATCATTCTGCAATTGCAAGACAATTCGGAGATTTGCTTACCGTCACTCAAGTTGCTGCAGCTACTAGACATGTATAATTTGGATTTAAATTCTGTGAATGTCCTTCTCTCTGGCTGTCCTGTTCTCGAAAATCTGGAAATTTCTTTTGCTCCTGAATCTTTGGCCACACTTCGGGTGTCATCTTCAACCTTAAAGAGGTTAAAAATCGATGTTGAGAATGAGGTTGGGGCTTACCTTGAAATAGACGTGCCTGATCTCAAGTACCTTAGCCTCACCAATATCATGTTTCGTAATGCTGCTGCTGTTGGGAACTTGCACAATGTGGAAGAAGCACATCTTGATGTATTTTCCACTCCTAGAGCTCCGTCTTCTCCGAGCACAAGTGAATCTGTTGAACCTGTATTCCGTCTTCTCCGAGCTCTCTCTGGAATTAAACATCTAGAGCTGCTTAGTTCAGCAACAAAGGTGACTGAAGTTTTCATAATTTGTATTATATGCTGTTTTGTATAGTTTTGTATTAATTACTGTTCAATAATTAGTTAATCACTTGCTTTTGTTTTGTACAAGCAGTGGCTATTTGCTGCCCCTGTTTTAGATTTTCCAGAATTTCACAACTTGCTTTATCTAGAGCTCTGGCTTCTCTCTTTCAACACAAGTTTTCTGATCGACATGCTTCAAAAATATCCTGTACTACAAACTCTCATAACATTCAACGACAAGGTTTGTCTAGAGCTTTGTTGTGTGTTTTTTTTTTTTGTTGGACCTTATATGTGAGTTGTCCATTGTTGCCAGATGCATCCATCATATGATTCATCACCTTCATATGGATGGGAGGTGAAGCCGAAAAGTGTTCCTAAATGTCTCGTATCCCATTTGACCTTTATTGACCTTCGAAGATATCTAGGAAATTTAAATGAGCTGGAATTTACAAGCTATGTTCTGCAAAATGGACTTGTTTTGAAGACAATGCTTATCAGTGGTTTTTCGCTAGAACAACGGGGGGAATGGTTGAAAAAAATCTCCGATCTACCAAGGGCATTTGCCATGTGTCAAGTTGCATTTCACTGAGCGGCATCATCTTAAGGTGTGAGTGACCTCTGACAATATTTATTTTGTGGCTTATTTGTATCAAAGATGATGTTATGAGTCTGCACAATTAGCTTTCCCTAGTTTTTACCTGCATGCCACCAAATTTTCATCCATACTGTTTTTGGTGGAATTCCATAAATCCACACCCCAATGTATCTAAATTTATTTGGTCTTGTTATTTTCTCATAACTAAATCTAAGGTGCTATGTTCAAAAGAAGCCTAGAAGTACAATTAGGCCTGGGAAGAAGTTATATAATATTATTAGCTAGTTGGAGTATGAGTAATGGGTAATAAAGTTTGGGAGGGTAGGGGTTGCATTCAGTTAACTGGGGAATTGGTGATCAGAGAGACTAGACTCTCGAATTCCGAGTACACTCTTATTCTCTTCACCCTTTTATTTGTAATTCCTAAACTCAATGTGTTGTAGTCTCTATTGTTAGCGATTTCCTTGTGATGTATCATTAATAAAAGAAGTCTATTCAGTATATTAATTTAATTTCCGACCAATTCTATCACCTTGTTGACTGTATGGGAGGAAATCATGCATTATGCATATAGAATAGAATAGAATAGTGAGGGTGAGAGTGAGAGAAAAGGCAGGTTGGAATTTAGTTAGAATTATGGGGAAAAATTAAGGTTAGCCTTCCAATGAGATGCTTGTAGGGACTCCCATCATTTTGCTGACATTCCTAACATAGATATCATGCTTTAGATCCACCAATAGAAGAATGTTTGCTTGCTTAGAATATCAGTTTGGTTTAGCAATCTATATGTTGATTACACTCCAATAGATGGCCATTGCCCATTTGAGCTATTAGTTGCACTTTCACATCGTGGGATTTTTTTTCTTGCTATTCTATTCTTGGACCTTGTGTTGTCAATGTATTGGACATTACAACAAGATGCAGTTTGTTGATGATAATTTTCATTAGCCTACACAAGCTGATCCTTAGAATAGCACTGTGAGTACTGAGTAGTAAATATGAGTGTGACCATGGCAGACTAAGATGGGAAATAATTGGTTAAAGGTAAGTAGGAATCAATAAAAGTGAGACATTTGTGCTGAGGTTGTGGTTTGAAGCATCAATGGGGACTTTTCTGTGAATGCTGCAGATAGATGAAGTCTAATGCAGAAAATTCATGTTTTGTTAAGTGATGACAACACTTGCTAGCAATTAGGCACCTAAATCACATACACACATCACAAAGACATTATGTATCTTTATTTTTCTAAACTAGATAATGCCCCTTTCCCAACAAATTTATCGATACCATTCTACCAATATCCTAGCAGCAGTGTCTTATTTCCTATTTCTTGTCTTTCCCATTTTTCATATCGGAAGGAAGTGGTGGAATACTCTATTCCTGTCTGAACACATTTTCAGGATCCACTCTAGTCTTTATCTTAATCAACTTGTTGAAATTATCCTAGAAAAATACCTATCCCAAGCACATGCTTCTATATAGCATTATGAAGCACAGTAGATTGAAATCACGTGAACTACTAACAGTAGATTTATGAAGCACAGTATAGCCCTATAGATTTGGCATTTGCAAAGTATGGTAGTTATTTGTAGTCTTTCTTGTTGGGAATAAACCTAATGAAATTTGAATAACATTTCTCATATGATGACATTTGTAGTGTGCTTTGTGGCTTCACTAAGAAGAAGACGATGGGAGCAAAACAGAAGATTATGCATTTTTTAATTTCAGCACGTTCACAAGGATCTGGCTGTGGCAGCTATTATGTTTGTTTCTTAGTGATTAGTTAGTCTCATGGATGATTCCTTTTATTGTTGGTCTGGAAAAATTAGTCAAGACATGCTGTCTCATTATCTTCTCAGTCTCTTTCTTTTTATGTACTCTTTAAATTTCGTGATCATGAGAAAAGACATAACATCTTGTATTTGAAGTGTTATACCCATCTATCTGATTATTTGTTAACCACTTTATTGAAAATACAGGTTTCATGTTGATTGATACCAAGTCCCCATTCAGTTATTTCACAGTTAAAAATTGGTTCCTAATCCCATTGTTGATAAATATACAAAATTTCCTATTCCCATACCTTTGGAATCAAGAAATACAAAATTATGTCCTCTTTATTTTACAATTCTAAATGTTTTATATTATTCTCTTGTGATGAGGATTGTCAACATACATTTAACAAAAAAACGTCATCATTATCTACGACATTTGGTAGCAGACATTCAAAGAAGAGTGAATTTGGAAAACATTTTCAAAGTTGAGACTAGATTGAAATATTCAGGGCTTGTTTGATTCACTTCTCAAAAACAGTTTTTTAGTTTTTAAAAATTAAAAACTACAAAATTTATTTGGTAAACTATTTTTCAAATTGTAATTTTGAAAACTAGTTCGAGTTTTGAAAACTAAAAAAGCAGAACAGGCAAAAGTAGTTTTGGTTTCTAGTTTTAGTTTTCCATTTAGAGTTCAAGAAAGACGGACCTTTGACATATTTCCATTAATAGCATTTGTGTAATTATAATAACATTTTGTTATTTTTAATTTGTGTTTGATTTTACACTGACTAACGTGAAGCCTTCAGGGAAAAAAAGAGCAAATCAGTTTTTGTTCTTTCAAAAAATGTGCTACCAAACAAGTTTTTTACCTTTTCATCTTTAAAACAGTTTTTAAAAGTGCAATTCCCAAACATATTTTTTTCTTAATTTTCTTCTTAAAACAGTTTTAAAGAACAAGTTTGTAAAATGATTTTCAAAAACTAAAAAGCAAACCACAATCAAACAGGCCCTTATATTTTCAAGATTAAATCAGAAGAACTAACAATGCCAACAACCATTTTGATTCATTTCGGTTGCCAATAATATACTTAATAAGAGAAATGTTAGGAACATTTTATTTTCAACACTCTTACTAACAGAGCAGTAAACTCACCCTTTTATTGAGTTTTACATAAAGTGATGAGACCTATATGAATTTTATCCACTAAAAAAATGAATGTTGTTAACATTCTCTACTTAAGAAACACTTTACAAATGTTTAGTATATGACATTAATAATAGAAGAGTTAAATTGAAAAGCGTGTTTTACGAGAGTCCTCCAAGTATGAAATTGAAATATTCATCTTCTTATGTGGAGCTTTTAAGGAGTATGAATCTTCTTCATTTTATTTTACAAGAGTTCAATTATTATAGGAGGAATATTATTTCAACAACTAAAAATTGTTTCTATACAAAAAACACCACTTAGTTATAACTGTTGATTTAATTTTAAAAGAGGCAAAAAAACTAATAAAAAACAAAATCGTATATAAATACGTTGTTGAACAATTTAATAGTTGTCCAAATAACATTTTCATACATAAAACTACATAACCCACTTTTAAGGTGCATTTACAAAATTGAACTTTTTTTTTTGGCATATTTGTTTCAACGTTTAAGAAAAAAAAAATCATCTCATTGTTTATAAATGTTATATTAATTTTTCTATATCCTTTCAAAAAAAGTATATTAAATTAAAATTGAACAGTGTTAGGTAATGTCGGTTTGGTTTTTTTGGTTCCTCTGAATTTTTTTCTAGGTCATTGCACATTCATCTTTCAATTTTGATGGATAATAAAGGTAAAGGATCAAAAGCATTATCAACCTCTTTGCAAAACCTGAATTTGAATCTGAATTCTCAATCCAACTTCAAATCCAACAAGTCTTCCATTACAACAACGATCACCCGTCCTCAATTTCCCGGTAATTCTTTCTTTCAATCCACCTCCTAAGCGCTTATGTATAAGCTATTTCCATAGAATACTTATATTGTTTTCATTAGATAAGCTCGAATAAGTCAATTTGGAGAAGATTGATTTGCGTTTGGAACTTGAATAAAGCTATAGATTGATTTGTATAATCTAAAGCTCAAAACGGCTTATAAGTTAAGCTGTCAATTTAAGAGCTTATGCTGGTAGATGCTCAAATAAGTCAATCCAAACAGGCCTTGGTGGTAAACATGCGCATATGCTTTTTTTTACCCCTGAAGGTCCAAACGGATGCAACAGAAGATGGCATTAAATAATTATGTGGTGTTTGTATGATTACATCAGGTCATTCGTTTAAATCTTGGGTCATGTTTGAATAAACAGCTTAATTAAGCCATTTTTTTGAGGGGATGTATAAGCTATTTTTATAACTAATAAAATAAAGTCTCGTATAATCTATAAGCTGTTTTCACAAACTATCTTGAAGAGCTCTCTGAAATAAGCTGAAAAAAACTTATAATCTGTTTCCATGAACTCTTTTATAACGAATAAACTGAAGTCAAACTAGTTACATATAATCTATAAGCTGTTTTCACAAACTATCTTAGAGAGTTTAGGGAAATAAGCTGAAAACACCGTATAAGTTTCCATAAGCTCTCCCGAATGATCTCTCAACTCAAGAGATTATGACAGTGGATACTCAAATACGCCAATCGAAACAGTCCCTCGGTGGTGCTTTTTTCCCCAATCATATGCCACAGAAGATGACATTAACTAAATTCCTTGAGAAATTTGTTGCGCAGGATTCCTTACTAAGACAAAACCTCCTAGTCTAGTCAACCTCTGCATTGGACTTATTGGAAGACATTTGGAGGATATTATTGAAGATTTAGATGAGATTGCCATCGGCTTGCCGGCTGAAATTAAGGTAACTTAGTTGAAAATGATTTTATATCTCCTCAAGTCTTGTCATATGTCATGTATCCATGTACATACTTGTCTAAAACAAGAATCGTTAATGATGTGCTTGACAAAGTAAACAAACTTTGATGACAGTTAGCGGTAGCAGCTATTGCTAGAAGAAGAAAGTTGCTGAATGATGATGTTCTGGTTGCATTAGTTGATGCTTCCTGGGAAATCCTTGATGTCTCTGGCTCGGATGTTTCAGATTTTGGCTTGATAAAAGCAGCTGAAGTATGTAGATTTGTTAAAGCTCTGGACATAAGGTATAGAATTATAACTTTTGTTTTTTAAAAATGACTAAGCTAGGAGCCTAGGACTATGTCGTCATTTTAATGCAAAAAAATGTTCTTTATGTTTGAGAATAAGAGAAATTGTCATATTTTTTCCAGCATTATTTAGTCTTTTGAGTTGTGATGTATATTCAAATTTCATAAACATTTCTTACAATATGCTCCAGTTTTAGTCTTAAGCTTATGTGATGTTACAAGAACATGATATGCCCCATGTAATGGACCTGCTTGCAAGCACTTCCTGCAAATATTTTTCTGTTTGGATTTGGACTATACTATAGAGTATGTTGGAAGTAGTTGATCAACACAGATTTTGGTTTCTACTTTGGTATTCCACTATATTTTGTAGATTTGCTTCTATTAGATGTGATGATTATTAATTATCTTCACTCTGAATCTGATCTGTCAATAACCTCACATGGGGTTAACATATTGGGATTCATGTCTTGCTTTCTAGAAACATCATTATAGTGTCTAGTATGTTTTTTTATATTATATTTCTTTCTTTCAGAATCACTTGATATATTGAGACTATTTGCAGCCGGTGCACCAAAATTACTGCTAGTGGTATATCTGAACTTGTGAAGCACTGCCATTCATTGGATACGCTGAGATGCGGGTATGTCTATTGCATTTATCCATTTTCAGTTGTAATTTTATGTTAGTACATCTTACCAACTGTGTTTCTTTTGAAGTGTATTTCATTTGTCATTTTATAGTACTTAATTTTGGAAACTGAAAGTTTTGCTTCGATGGGCTATTTTAATATCATATTCACATTACAGTTTCATCTGACATTCTTTTGTAGTTAGGATATATAATTGAAGTTCACTTATAAATATCATCAAAACATGTCCACTCTTAATCTATGATGTCAAAAAATGTATTTATGATCACATAAGATAGTTTCCTACTCTATATCATCATATATAATGTTTTTCTTTTCACTAACTGTAACCACACCGGCTAAAAAAATGTTTTAACTTAGGATTACGAACCCCATAACAGGTACTGAACCATAATTAATATTGCAGAGGGTGTCCAAGGAGTGACAACACTGCACGGAGATGCTTGAGTATATTTAAACCAAGGCTAGAGTATGTGGAAGAGGATTCTTGGGAGGAGCTTGATACTAAAGAAATGGCTAATGGTGCACAATCACTCCGGTGGCTAGTATGGGTATGAAGTTAAAATCGCTGTCTGGATTATGATAACTTGTAAATTTGTAATTGAATGCAGATTCTTCCCTTTCAGAAATTGAAAAGAAATTATTTTTCTTGCATATTCTGGTGTTGTTTTACCGTATAATTGGTTGACAGAGAGAGACATCATGTATATGTTGAAGATATATACTTAATTGTTATTTTTTTTTTTTGGTTACAATTGTTAATTTAATCTTAAAATATTTTGTCTTTGCAGCCGGACATTGATAATAATTCTTTAGAGGACTTTTCCGCCGAGTGCCCGCGTATCGTAGTAAATCCCAAGCCATCTCTATTTGGGTTTATGGGAACTCAAGTTCCTTTAGAAGCATTTCAAAATATCATATTGGATGATGCAGTTGTGAAAGACATTGATCCCAAGACATGGACAATGCATGGGATTGCAAAGAGGCCTGTTTCTTCACCCTCTTCAAGCTCTACTGAATTATCAGTAGCTGAAAAATTCAGACTTGCCTTTGAGGAAAGGGATAATCGGTTAGCTCCAAAGCGAGCAAAAAATGCTCGGCAACATCAGCGTCGGGCAGCACGGGACATGTTGTTGATGAACACAAGTGCCAAGGCAGTGGTCTTAGCATCACAAGCAAGCAAATCTCTCCATAGTCGAAACTTGTAGTCTCGGAGAATTCTGAAATGACGAGTATTTTTTTGGTCAACGTGGAATGTACTATTAACTTCTGTATATATGTAAGTTGTTTCTTGGTTATTTTATGCTAACAAGTTGGAATTGGGAAAGATTGTACCTTTGAATTTTTGTCCTGTTTGTTGTTTTACAAAGTGAAAATATATTTTAAATTGAAATGTTATGAAAGAAACATGATGGCTTGGTGCTCAATTTATTTTTCAAATGTCACCTGACGATAATGGTGCTTAGAAGGACTCTTTGTAGTGGAATATTGAGAAGTTAGAATTATGTTGATGGTGGAGATCAAATCCTTGTCACTCCCTAATATTATAAGTTATAATGGATTGATATATTTTTTTTGGTACAAATAATTGATTGGTTATGATTGATGAGAACGAAGGCATTGTTTGGCATTAATGTACAGGTGTAATATTTCGAACAATAGGCTCGCAAATTCACTTTAACAATTTTTTTCCTCCATAAACTAGTTTCTTGATTTTGCCTTCAAAATTGATTCAAATTTGAAGCTTTTGATCATTGAATTGAATTTTAGAATTGATTCAAATTTGAAGCTTTTGATCATTGAATTGAATTTTAGAACTGAATTTATTGTTAACTCAATTTTACATAAATGTATTTAAATTTCAAACATAAATTACTCAACATTCAACTTTTTTTTTTGGTCAAGTATATTAAATGTGGAGAAGTGGGGTATCCGGGGTTCGAACTCCGGCCCCTGCATATATTATGCGATGTCCCTACCAACTGAGCTAAGCTTACGGGAACACTCAACATTCAACTTACTTTTAGTTAAAATAAATTTTAGATAATCAATTAATTAATTTAAAATACATTTTTGTCATCGCAGAATCAAGCGCACACTCAACCACGACTCTCAACCAAATCATTCACGGAACTTGGATGAGACTTGTCAAGTTGTCCCATTTAGGAAAATGATATTTAAACAACCACTTTTGACAATTTTTGTGACAACTTTATCTCTTATCTTTTTACTTTCTCTCTCTATTGCTTTGATTTTTGTGTCAATACATCATTTCCTTTGTAAAATTTTGGTTGTCACAAAAGTTGTCACATATATGGATGTTCAAATAACACAACTCCATACAAATCTACTAATTTATATTGTTAAATGTTGGCATTTCAAAAAAGAAAATGTTGAAGTGCAGGATACAACTTGACAGCTCTTGTACCAATCCTCCATCATGATTTGCCATCTTGATGCGGCCATTCTCTTAAGTTCTAATACAAAATGCGCAATTTAATCCTAGATTTTTTGTCGCGCTACAACTCTGAACTCGAAATAGGGGCAGCAAAACGTCTCGTGTCGCAGCAAAAAGCATTCATGTTAAGTGTCGTCGGTGCAACACACTCACTGAAATCCCTCACAACATTCTAACACACTATCACTGAACACCATTTCACCAATTCACTCTCCACATACTTTGAATAATCTATCAAGTCTTAAACATCACTATAGAATTCATAAAGTATTAATTCTTAAATATCACATTGGAAAAACCATCAAGTCTTATACTTGTGTTTGGGAGAGTGCTCTGACAAACACTATGGAATGGTATCTGGTGTATACTTGTGTAACTGTGATGTTATCTCAATTACCAAACTTGAACTCTATAGTTGAGGTTTATTAGTGGTTTTTAGGCTTATGGCCAATTGGATTATATCCATTTTAATGGAGAATAACTTGCTGCAAATTGGTTGTTGTATATTGTCGATTAAAATTCCCTCTAATGGTGATGCTTGATCATTTGTTATGGATAAATAATTCAACCACATGCTGGTGGAAATGAAATGGGTGGTCTTGTGAAGTTGAATCAAGGTAATTTATCTAGAGTAAGGAATATTACACTAGATTTGGAGTGTGTCGCTCATAGATATAGTAGACTTATATATATAGCGTAGTTACTTTACTGCTAGAATAAGATTATGCGCACAAATTCCAGACTTAAACTTGGATATAAGGGTAAGATATTTTGTGACTAAGTCAAAGCTGAGAAGGAGGTTTGTTCTTGATGGAGGATCCCAAGTGGGGTGCTGTAGGGAACATGTTTCTCATATGCTTATTTTCTTTCATTTGGAGCAGGTCATCATAATGAACCATCCTGGTTACGTTATTATTGTTAGTAGAATAGAACACAAATATCAAGGTTTTTTCTTTCTCTTTCTATATACTATACTATTACTATATGATCTTCGAAATATTGTGCAACTTATGGACGGCATAGTTTCTTCAAGAACTCGTCAGGATAAGTTTCTTTTTAATCATGACATCTATTCTGATAGATACACTTTTTCTGTTGAAATCGTCCCCATTTGCTACGGGGATTTGATTTTTCTGCCTCCTAAGGTTGCTTCCAGTTTGGGAAATATTAGTCCTATTATCATTTGCTAAAAGAATTACTTTGCTTGATCTTCACCTTGAGGTACTGTATCTTAAATGTTGATCAGTACTGGTATGCCCTTTTCACGCCTTCACTCACTAGGAGTCAGTTAGTGGAATATTCTGTGCTCAATATTGTCGAGAGATATTCTGTGGTTACTATTGGTAGCACAGAATATGGTTTAGCTAATTGAAATTGCTCATGTGAAAGATTTCGGAAAGAATGACACGACATTTAAAATATAGACTCATGTTAGCCATCTTTTAAAATCTGGGGACTATGCTCTTGGTTATGACTTGTGTGGAGCTAACACCAATGGCTATTATACAAAGAGCTGTGCTATTATACAAATGATCTTCCTGCTGCAACTTTGATAAAGAAGACTAGTTTTGAAGAGAATGGTAGAGTTGTTTGAGATAAGATAGAATGTGAATGTGGAATCTTCTTAAAAAAGATCTAGAACAAGACCCTGATCTCACTTTCACCATAGCATCTGACCAAAATCCAACCTATCGCCATCCATCAGACAAGGCCATCATAGATCACTTTAGTAGACCTGTTCCATTGGAGGAGTTGCCTGCTGGATGATCTTGATCTGAATTACTAGTTACAAGTTTAAAAATAATCACTTCTGTTGATCATGATTTGTTTATTCCAATAACAAGGTGCTTTTTATTTATTTTTCATTTAGGTTGTTTTAATTTGCAATTTCTGTTGTTTTGTTTATTCCAAGAGCAAGAATGAGGACGATGGCTATTTTTCAGGGTCACTGGCTGGCCATGATAAGAGAAATTATAATTGTCCATAAGTGTTCCATATTATGCAAAATATGTAGACATAAGCAACAAAGATAGCGAAACTGTAACAGCCAATAGACAAATAAATGACAGTGAAGAATGCAACTCTGCTCCACAAATTAGATACAGGTAATTATTGTCTGCATTTTTCACATTACAAGAAATTTTCAACTACTAGTACTACTATATATCCAGTATCCACAACTACTTTTAATATGATTCACATCTTTCTAATCCATATCTACATGCTTCGTATTTGCAAATGACTTTTAATACGAATGGCGTCTTCCACAATCTTTTGAATAAATTCATGTTCGTACCTGCAAAAGTTACGATTTTCAATTCAGTTATGCATATAGTTTTAAACTTATTTAGTTAAAAAACATATATGGTTCAATCTGACTATCAATTTTTCACAAGAACAAGTTGTCACATAGAATACAAAAACTGCACTGAAACTTAAAACAAAACTCAAACAGCAAAATATTTGATGTCTAAATTTCTTGCTGGTAAAATCATACTTCAATTGATAGCTATAAAGAAGAGCAGATTTATTTTCTTTTCTTTTTTTACCAATTTACATACCTTTGAAAAACATGGAATTATATTATATCATATTCTTAACTGCTATCACTAGTAGAGTAAAAATTGGTTATTATGGAATAATGCAAATATAAGTCTTTTGAAGTTACATACCCGGTTTCATAAAAATTTCCAGACAAATTCGACACTTCAGACAAAGCTGACTTCCATTTCTGTACTCTCTCTGAGTCAATTCCAAAATTATTTTCATGTTGAGCAATGTCTATGCCATAAGATTTTTCCAAATGCCTTATGTCTGATGGCTTTACTTTGTAAAAGATTGGCCAAACTAATTGATTCTTCAATTTCCTACATTCCAGAATCTTGACAAGTTCTTCAAGACACCATGAGGAATTCGCATAGTTTTCAGACAAAATGATAATCGACAGCCTTGATTCTTCAATTGCATTTAAAAGAGTGGGTGAAATTTGGTCTCCAGTGTGCAGTCCTCCGTCATCCATGAAGGTCTTGAATTCCCCTTGACATAAAGCTTGATAAAGATAACCTGTAAAAGAGTAGCGCGTATCTTCTCCTCTAAAACTTAGGAAAATTTGCCATTTGGCCATTGAATGTCTCAGACTATCTAGTGATACTTTCCATTCCTCAATTGGTTTACCTCTTAAGGAAGATCCCATATCTTTAATTTTTCTCGGTAACCCTTCGCATTCGAAGGAAACTTCACGTGCTACATTCAACAAGTCAAATGAAGATGAGGGCCCTCCATCATGAATACCTGAATGTTTTTCAAACAAAGCCCAAGCTTCCTCTGTAGATAAGGGTTCAAGTTGAATCTTCCTTTGACAATGCATCAAATCGCAATCTTGTTGGGAACGTGCGGTCAAAAGGATCTTGCATCGATTATTATTACAAGGAATGCCTACATTTTGGGGGTTAAATTTTGCCTGAACATCATCAAAGATCACAAGAATTGGACGAGTCTTGCTTTCTATTGTGAAGAGTATTGTTTTTGCTCTTCCGGCTTCACTAATTTTGTCGAAGCTCATATTCAACGAGTCGGCAATTTCTTTTTGCATTGTTTTGATATTTGGATTTTTGGTCACAGTAACAAATAAAACCTCATAAAATATATTTAAATACTTGACTTTCTCACCCATTGCATTTACTAATGTTGTTTTACCAGAGCCTTGTCTACCATACAATCCAATCATCGAGCAATTATCATCTTGCAGTGCCTCTAAAAGTTGATCTGAAGTCTTATCTCTAGACTTAAAACACAAAATATTTCCAGAAGAGAAGTACTCTAAACTTGGAATTGGAGTTGAAAACGGGTCAAGTTGATCGCATTTCACATTCTGTGCCACTATTCTTTCCACAAATGTCCTAAATTCATCACTCAATTCTTTTGCATTTAGTGGCTCCTCTTGCATGAGTATATCTGTTTCTTGTAGCCACTCAAACACAGCATCGCTTACCTTTTCAGTTTTGTGATCAGTTGTTTCAACTTTTACACACACAAGATCTCGATTTGCAATCAGCATACGCATTTCTGTTATGAATTCTTTAAGGTATTGCCTGTAACAACGAGCTCCAAATTGGTAGTCATCGTCATCTAACACCAGCTTTAGCACCCAACTACCAAAAATAGTGGCAGCTTTCATCTTCAAAGATAAAGAGGCAGCTGCAAAGTTTTATTGATGTAAACATTTAAATCATCATACGTTTTGGAATCAATGTTAAAATTAATTAATATTATTTTGAGTAAATTACACCCTTCTCTATCAAAATGTTTGAATTACATTTCTCTCTCCCCTGTTATGTTAAAATATATACACTTTTCTTCCTTAAAAAGTAAAATTTATAATATGCATGAATTACAATCTCCTCCCTTAATAATTAAATATACACTACACATTAATCTATTTTAACATAAATAAATATTTTTATGATATATATCAATTTTGAACCACCATTTAAGAAAAATTAATTCATTTCTTTATACTTTAAATGTTAATGATAATTAAATTTAAATATTTTTTTTATTAATTTTATATTTTAGAGTGTAAAATTAACTTTTAAATAATCATGCTTTATTGTCTTCAGTAATTTTCCACATATTTTAATTTTATTTTGGATTGTTTCATATTTTAAATATGGTTTAAAACTATATGTTAATGAAATTGTGAATAAAAAATAGCGAAAAATATGTATTCATTTTTTATTATATTAAAATAGATCCGCAATACTATTTTTTTCAAAGTGTGTTAAATTATTTCCTTTGCTAGATTATTAGAAATAAAAAAAATATTGAGGGAGTAAAGTGTAGATATTAACATAAGAGAGAAGGGGAATGTAATTCAAGCTTTTATCAAGGGAGGGGAGTGAAAAATATTCTAATATGTTTTGAATAAGAGGGGAGGAGAGTGTATATTTTAACATAAGAGAAGAGAATGTGTAATTCAAGCATCTTTGAGGGAAGGGGGAGATGGGTGTAATTTACTCTATTATTTTTTTTAATTGTCTTCTAATTACTCCCTCCATCCCTATTTGTGGCCACCACAAAAAAAAAACACTCATTTCACTAAAAAATTGTCCCTAAATGTAAACTTTTTTCACATTACTAGATGTACTTATTATTATTTTTCCTACACATACCCCTAATTAATATGCTACAAACTCATCTTGAAATATGAAAAGTCAAATTTAATACACATACAAACAAAAGATAAATTGGTAATATTAACACACAAAATAGACACATTAATTACACTAACAACTTTTCTTAAGAAATATGAAGAAGAAAAAAGCAAAGGAGGGAGTATATATATATATATATATATATATATATATATATATATATATATATATATATATACACACACACACACAATATTCCTAAAGTATTACTACCTCCGTCCCCGTACATATAAGACCCTTTTGTCAAAATCATGAGAATTAAGAAAGTGGATATTTATTCACTCAAAAAAAAAAGTGGATATTTGTATTAAAGTTGTTTGTAATCATTATTGTTTTTACAATTTTATCCTTTAGAGAGAGAATTAGTTTATGTTTTCAAAATGTTATTTATTGTTGATTGAAGAAAAAGATGTATAATAAATATGTGCATGTATGTAAAGAAATAATTAATGTAATTAAAAATAGCAAAGATGTTTTATAAAAAGGGACAAAATAATTTCTCAAAAGGCTCTCATAATTAAGGACATAGTTAATATTATATTCCATTAATGACGGTGTAGTTAACAAGGTTAATGTAATAAAAAAGTGTCATGTTTTCTTTTAAGGCTTAAATGTGCTTTTGATCCCTTAACTATTTATTTGGTATCGCTTTGACCCCTTAACTAAAAAAAAAAATTATTTGAGTACTCTATCTTTATCTCCGTTACCTGTTTCTTTATCTCCGTTATCTGTTTTGGTCCCTTCTGTTAAAAAAATTCAAAAAACCGTTAGAGTTTATATTATTCATCTTCTTCTTTCTCCTTTCATCATCTTTTTCATGATCTTCATCATCAACAACACACCAACCCAGATTTTTTTTTTCATCATCATCTATAAACATAATCAATTTCATAACTCAATCAATAACCAATTTTTCCATTAAAAAACATCCCTTTCAATCAAAACAACACAATTTCTCAATCTCCCTAACCAAATCAACTAAAATCTTTATATCTAATCACCACAAGTTTTTTTAAATCCAAAACTACTCTCCACCACCACCTGCGCACTACTCACCTTTGCTTCATTTCCTGCTAATATCTCCTACCTAATTCTTCCTTGTTGAAATTGCCTTCAAATTTGTGATGCTTTGAAACCCAAAATCGTGCCGGGATTTTTGGTAGCGTACCACGATTTTGCTGGCAGAATGTATGGTTTCTACTGAAGGCAAAATCGTGGCGCGATTTGTGCAGGCGTGACGCGATTTCTGGATAAGGTGTCGTACCTTGGATCGTACGCATAAATCGTGGCGCGATTTTGTCTATCACTGTGTACTATTTAAGTGTTTCAACTCATTTTTGAAGGAGTGGTGCAAGAGAGAGGAGTGGTGCAAGAGAGGTCCAAGAGAGAAAAACTTGAGAAATCAAAAGAGGTAACTTTAGGATTGAGGGTCTTTGATTAGAGTTCTCTTGCGTTGGAAAACATTGTAAACACCTTGGGTGAGTGAAATCATTGAGTGTCTTGTTCATTTGTGAGATTGGGAAAATGGGTAGAAATTAGGTTTGTTCTTTATGAGCTTGTTTAAGCTAATTTCTTGTAACTCATTTGTATCTCTTTGTAAGAACTCATTGATAGTGGATTGGAGAGATCAATATCTCCCCCAGAGTAGGTCAAGTTGGACCGAACTGGGTCAACAATCTTTGGTGTGTTTGTTTCTCTTCTCTTTTTATCTTTTGCTTGTGGTTTTGTGCTTTTCACTTTGATTCGTAGATTAGATCTAGGTGTTGTTATTGTTTGTGTTTACTTTGATATTAGTTACTACTTTCCTTTGCTCCACACATCATAGTTTGTATTGGTGTGATTTTGAGCTGGAATTCACAACATTCCTCACACCCCTAACCAACTACTCACTCTTCTAACAAACTCCTCCCTATAGCACTCTCCGCTACTGTCGTTGTTGTTGTCGCTGTTTTCGTTGACAAAAGCAACAAATCAAGTTTAATTTCTTGTTCCTCTTCTTCTTTTGGCTCGCAGGAGCAATCTCATTCGATGAGTCTCTCACCACTAGCGAGTTCTAGTTCCCGGAGAACACAAAACAAAAATCACCACAAGCCTCACCAAGTCACAACCAGAGAGAGATTTTGATGAAGATGTATACATCCTTCTAACTCCACTCGACCTCTCTCCCTCTATCAATTCCTCTTTACTCGACCCCAGCCAAATCTAAGAAATTGCAGTAATGGGTCAAGTGGTAGAAGGAGAAAGAGGAAAGGTTATTTGCGTAGATATATGGATCTTAAGATTGAACAGTTGAAAGTTGAAATTTTATGATTGGATGAGTAGTATAAGGTGAGGATATTAGTTCATTGATATCTTTAGAAAATTGTTGTTATGTCTAGTTGTTGTGGTATTGGATTTTGATTTGTTGTGGGCGAGTTGACTCAGTGAGTTGGACGAGTTGGTTGATATCTTTAGAGAAGCATAGTGGTTGTTGTTATGTCTAGTTGTTGTGGTTTTGGATTTAAAAAAAATTGTTGTTTGGTAAATTAAAGTGATTTTTTTTAGTGAACCAATTGGTTGTTGATTGAGTTATGAAATTGATTATGTTTATAGATTTGATGATGATGAAAAAGATTTTTTTTTTCTGGGTTGGTGTGTTGTTGATGATGAAGATCATGAAGAAGATGATGGAAGGAGAAGGAAGAAGATGAATAATATAAACCCTATTGGTTTTTTGAATTTTTTTAACATAATGAACCAAAACAGGTAATGGAGATAAAAATAAAGTATTCACACAATTTTTTTTTAGTTAATGGATCAAAGCGATACCAAATAAATAGTTATGGGACCAAAGCGCATTTAAGACCTTATTTAACAACTTTATTGCATTTTTTTAGTTTGTGTGTATAAACTTTGCACGACATGCAGTTTAAAAGGAGAGAGTAAGTTAAACAAAAATTGAAATGAAAGAAGAACTCACACATGTTCATCATGCAGAAACGATGTATCAATGAATTTTGAATAAATGAATGTCTCTCAGCTTCAAAGTAGAAGGTTAGTCAACAAATAAATGGTTGGAGGAGGGTGAGTGGTAGACAATATGTGTGTGTGTATATATATTGTGAAGTGTGAAGTGTGATTGGAATCTTCATTTGAAAAAAGAAAGAAGCTGATTCAAACTTGAACTCCAAAACTTACAAAAAGAAAGTAGCCAATTTCTTCACGAAAATACAGAGAAGAGATAATGGGGTCCCACTTCAACTATTAATCTCGGTTCTCGGAAAATGTGTGGGCATAAGAAGAGTGAGTTTTAAGTTTTTATCCAAAACGATTTTTTTCATAAATAAATTCAAAAATCAAACTAATGACTTTTTTTTTTGTTTAATGTATCCAAATCTCTTATTATATGAATCGATTTATTGACGGTGAGTCATTTGATTTTTAATAAAAACAAATTCAGAATTATAATAATATTTAACTTGTACTCAAAAAATATTTATTTAGTTATTTTTTGAAAAACCAATAGTATTTTATTAATTTTCCCTATCAAAAATAAAATTGTGGAGTGGTACATGGCCTCCTAGGTCCTAATGTGGTTTCGGTTGAAATTTAATACAATTTTTTCTAGAAGCATTTTGTAGATCTCCTAAAATGTAGAGAGAAAATTAAAAACAAATACTTTTCATAGGGGTTATGACTACTTTTCATATTTCATATAACAGAAAAACAATTCATGACAATTTCCTTCCTTCAATTCGATACATATCCTAGAAAATCAAACAAGTAAGTTTTTTTATATATAAAAAAAAAAAACAAAAGTAACACAACTTATATTTTTAACATAAAACTTTCCTGAACCAAATCCAACCATTCCCTATTTTTAGACCAAACTTATAATTATTAGCGCATAAAAATGAAGATACTTTTCTCTCAAAAAAGAAAAAATGAAGATACTTTTTTAATCTCAGGATTAATAGGACATTATAGAACAGTGCATTAATATTAAAGGGTAAAATCAAGTCATAATTTTCCCATAGATACATAGTACTGTCCAAAAAATTAGACATTGATAGTGTAAAACTTTCTACACTAACATTCAAAATAAACATTTTTACATCAAAATGATCGACACCTGTCATTGACATTTCTTATTTCTAAAAGTTAACCTGTGACGCCGTATTAACCATAGATTTAACCTAATTTTTTCCCATGACTTTACTATATTAACCCTAGATTTAATTTATGTAAAATGTCATCTCTAATTTTAACCTAATTTTTCCCTCTACACATTTGCATTTAATGTTTATCTAAAGTAAAATAAAATTATATTCCTAATTATAAGCTGTTTTTTGTAAAGGAATAACTATTAACCCGTCTCGCTATACTTAACCTAATCTCTTACTTATAAATCTTAACTCGTCTCGCTATACTTAACCTATTATGTTACGTTACTTATAAATGTTAATTCGGCTCGCTATACTTAACCAAATTTTAAATTAATTTTTCCCCCACACTTTTGCATTTAATGTTTATCTAAAGTAAAATAAAATTATGTTCCTAATTATATGCTATTTTTTTTAAATCTCTTACTTATAAATGTTAACCCGTCTCGCTATACTTAACCTAATTTTTCCCTCCACACTTTTGCATTTAATGTTTATCTAAAATAAAATAAAATTATGTTCCTAATTATATGCTTTTTTTTGGAAAGGAATAACTGTTAACTCATTTCGCTATACTTAACATAATCTCTTACTTATAAATGATATCTCGTCTTGCTATACTTAACCTATTATGTTACGTTACGGTATCAAGGACAATGTCATGGACAATTATGTTATGGTACAGTACAAATGTCTATGCTTCTTAATATTATGAAATACTATATGACAATCATGACATTCATCTAAACTATTTTGCTACCTATTACCGTCAAATATTACCTTCCATATGATCCATGCGTTAGCACGGGTCGATGGTCTAGTTGATATAAATTCTTTCATGTCGTTGTGAATAGGGCTAATCAACAAAAATTACCCTAAATAAGCCAAAATCCATCGGATGCAAACATAGTGATCAAATATCTAGAAAATTAAACAAATGACGTCCAAAGTTAAAAAAAAGGTTCATCATAATGTTGTGACTTTCGGAGGATCATACATTAAATTTGATCATCACATTAGAGTAAGAGAATCTGAACAAGTAAGTTTGATACTACATCTTCACCTCAATCTTTAATGCATTAGGTATATGAGTCTTATCACATATATGTTGCTCAACTTTCACTATTGCATCTAATGTGAAACTTTAGCTCACACTTGACTCATTAATATATCTCCCTCATTGTGAAACTCTCCGCATCCAGGATCTACCACCAGAAATCACTTTTACTTTTCCACAAAGTTGAACTAGGCTATGATACTATCATTGAACATTATAGGGGAGACAATACTGGACACATGACAACCACACAAATGAGAATAATATCATATATTCATTCAATATTGTTGTAGTATGACTCAAAATTGGAGTTCCGGAGGTGTGTAAAATCGAGGTCCGAATTGTCTAAATTGTGGCCTGATTTTGGGCTGCATTTGGAGTTGCAGGTTCGACATTTTTCACGGCCCGATTTTGGCAGATAAGGATCAAATAGTATTGTGTACTATGGAGAATTTCGAGGGCCGATTTTGTGACTTCGAGGCTCGATTTTCTCGTATTCTGAACACTATAAAAGACTTCATTCTTGATGTTTTGATAGAGGCTTCAAGAGAGAGAAACTTGGTGATGAAGAACAAAAAAAAAGAATAAAAATAACATAAAAATATGGAATTGGGGACTGGAATGGTAAAAAAAGGCGTCACAATCACTTCTAATCCAAGAAGGAATGTTAGGCCAAGAGGAATCGCCATAATGGCAAGGAAGTCATTGATAAAATTCGATAAACTAGTTCTAATCTAAGAACTCAAAGAGGAGAAAACTCTCACTCAAATACACATGGTGTAATTTTCATCAAAATTCTACTTATCTTCATTCATCATTTGCACCTCCTATATATAAGTAAGAGATCACATGCTGCTTACAAGAGAATATCAATAGAAAACACATAAAATGCTTTGACTTCAGCAATTATTCTAACATAAATGCCTAGGGCTGAATAATTGTAAAAATGATTACATAAAGAGTGTGAGTGAATGTGGGGAGCTAATTTAAGTAATTTGATATATCATTTAATGGGTATGAATAATAGTAATTCATGGTCCTTGATGATGGGCAACGCCACTTCCTCCTTTTTTGAATGCTACATGTCTACTTTGCACTAATATTGCTTTAGCTCATTATTTAAATCACGCCTCCATTTCATGTCATTTTAAGCCATGTAAAATGCAGAATTTGCTCTTGAGTCAAACATACAAAATGTAGATAATTTTGTAAGCTTTCCAACGACTCAAGAATCACCTCAATCGGACATACACAACTTGAGATATAGCGAAACCAAGATAGACGTAACACAACCTACGAAAATAACACTTTGAACCAAAATTAATTCGGTTCTTTTATTCCAAAACGACTTTATTAAGACTGGTAAGGGAGAGAACCTTAGGATCACATCACTTGGGAAATCAAAGGAGATAACTTTAGGGTTAAGAGTCTTTGATTAGTGTTCTTTTGAGAGGTTCTTTTGGGTTGGAAAACATTTTTAAGCTAATTTCTTCTACCCTTTTGTATCACTTTGTAAGAGCTCATTGATAGTGGGTTGGAGAGATAATTCTCTCCTCCATAGTAGCTCAAGTTGGACCGAACTGGGTAAACATTTCTTGGCGTATGTGTTTCTTTTCTCTCTTTATCTTTTACTTGTGGTTTTGTGTTTTTCACTTTGATTCCTAGATTAGATCTAGGTGTTGTTATTGTTATTGTTGCTTGTGATTACTTTGATATTGGTTACTACTTTCCTTTGTTCCACACATCATAGTTTATTGGTGTGATTCTGAGTTCGAATTCACAACAAATATTTTAAGTTTGACAAAATTCTAGCCTGCACGGGTATTTATACTGGTATTGTTCATATTGTTTTATTTGTCTACAAACTTATGGAAATTGTTACAAATTTATTATCATTTTGTGCCAAATAGGTAGTTACCAAAAATGCTTCTTGAACAATGAAAATGCCTAAATATTTTCTGCTGCTAAAATGAAGTACTACTCAAAATCCAAATAGTGTACTATAGCAGAATTGTATTCTGAAATACCACCGTTTATTTATGAGCCTCATTACTATATTTATTTATCATAGAGTGAGCCAACCAGCCCTATTGCAAGAGTCTAGGTCAAAGCTGAGAAGGAGGTTTGTTCTTGATGGAGGATCCCAAGTGGCATGCTGTAGGCAACATGTTTCTCATATGCCTATTTTCTTTCAGTTGGAGGTCAACATAATGAACCATCCTGGTTATGTTATTATTGTTAGTAGAATAGAACACAAAAATCAAGTTTTTTTTTTCTCTCTCTCTCTATACTATATGATGCTCGAAATCTTGTGCAACTTATGGACGGCATAGTTCCTGCGACACTTTTCACTCCTTCACTCACTAGGAGTCAGTTAGAGGAATATGCTGTGCTCGATATTGTCGAGAGGAGGTTTATTCATCTTCTGTGGTTACAATTGGTGGCACAGAATATGGTTTAGCTAATGCCGAGGTTGCTCATGTAAACGATTTTGGAAAGAATGACAACATTTAAAATATAGACTCATCTTGGCCATCTTTTAATATCTGGGGAGTGGGGACTTGTGTGGAGCTAACACCAATGGCTATTATACAAATGATCTTCCTGCTGCAATTTTGATAAGGAAGATTAGTTATGAAGAGAATGGTAGAGTTGTTCGAGATAAGATGAAATATGAATATGGACTCTTCTTAAAAGATCTAGAACAAGACCCTCATTTCACTTTCACCTATGAATAAGGAGTTGATTTATTCTCCTTATTATATTTATTAATTTGTTCCTAGAAATAAGGACATAAATCAGAAATTGATTTGTTTCTATTATATGTAATTATTTAGTGTAATTATATGTATAGCCTTGTAACCTCTATATATACACAAAGAATAACAATGAGAAAGTAATCAAGTCATTATTCGTTTGGTATCAGAGCCGTTACGATCCGAGATTTTCCAGCTTTGAGTCTTTGTTGTGTCTAGGTCAGACCGCTTCTTGTGAGAAGTATTTGGTTCCTGCTTGCTTTCTGTGTTGCCGCCGTCGCAAATCGTAACCGATTCCTTGTCCTTATTTGCGACTCGATTCCGTTTCAGATTCTCGGTTCCTGTTTGTCGCTTTCTTTTGCTTTGTTGTTTGCAGCTTCACACATCAGGTGTTGCTTTATTCTGCTTTGCTGCTTGCCGCTTCACACATCTGGTTGTTTGTTACTATTTTTTTTTCTTTTTCTAATCGAAAAGAAAAAAAAAAAAAAAAAGGTCACGTGAAAGCTTCCACTTGTGTCAGTTTGTTCCCTTGCCCTTTTTTACTTGTCAATTTTTTTTTCTTCCTTCAAGTTCTGTTTGTTGTTTGCAATATTATTAACATGACTTCCGAAAAAGCAAAAGATTTTTGTGTTCGTTTTACCGGCAAAAATTATCCTGCTTGGGAATTCCAGTTTAGGATGTATGTCAAAGGAAACAAATTATGGAGTCACTTGGACGATGTCTCCAAGGCTCCGATAGAAAAAGCTGCTTTAGAAGAGTGGGAATACAAAGATGCTCAAATTATCACTTGGATTCTGAGTTCTATTGATCCTCAGATGATTAATAATTTACGTTCCTTTTCAACTGCTCAAGAGATGTGGAACTATTTGAAGCGTATTTATAATCAAGATAATGCAGCCAAGCGGTTTCAGTTGGAGTTAGAGATAGCCAATTACAAACAAGGTAATTTGTCTGTTCAAGAGTTTTATTCTGGTTTTTTGAACTTGTGGACAGAACACTCTGCTATTATACATGCTCATGTTCCCAAGGCTTCTCTCGCGGCTGTCCAAGAGGTCTACAACACTAGTAGGCGCGATCAATTTCTCATGAAGCTTCGTCCGGAATTTGAGGTAGTTAGAGGTGCTTTGCTGAATAGGAATCCTGTTCCTTCTTTGGATATTTGTGTTGGTGAACTTCTTAGGGAGGAACAACGTCTCGTTACTCAAGGAACCATGTCTCATGATGCTTTCATATCTGAACCTGTGCCAATTGCATATGCTGCTCAGAGTAGAGGTAAGGGACGTGATATGCGACAAGTCCAATGTTTCACCTGCAAACAATTTGGACATGTTGCTCGTAACTGTAGCATTAAGTTTTGCAGCTACTGCAAACAAAAAGGCCATTTTATCCCTGATTGTCCCATCCGTCCTCCACGACGAACACAACATTTGGTACAAGCTTTACATGCCACTACAAGCTCTGCAACTGCTCCTTCAATCACTAGTACTTCTGATGGTGGTTCTCTACAGCCTGAAATGATACAACAAATGGTACTTGCTGCTCTTTCAAACATGGGAATTCATGGTAAGTCTCCTAATGTTTCTCGTCCATGGTTTCTTGATTCTGGTGCATCCAATCACATGACGGGTTCCTCTGAATACTTGCACAATTTACATTCTTATCATGGTAATCAACAAATTCAAATTGCTGATGGTAATAACCTCTCCATTACTGATGTTGGTGACATAAACTCCGATTTTCCTGACGTGCTTGTATCACCCGGACTTGCTTCTAATTTATTGTCGATTGGTCAATTGGTGGATAACAATTGTAATGTTAATTTTTCCCGTGCTGGTTGTCTTGTGCAGGAACAGGTGTCGGGGAAGGTGATCGTGAAGGGGCCTAAAGTGGGAAGATTGTTTCTGCTTCAGTTTATTTCTAGTCATTTATCTCTTGCTTGTAATAATGTTTTGAATTCTTATGAGGATTGGCATAGAAAATTGGGTCATCCAAACTCTACTATTTTGTCTCATTTATTTAAAACTGGTTTGTTGGGAAGTAAACAAGTCATTTGTATTGCTTCTGTTTCATGTCCTGTTTGCAAATTGGCTAAAAGTAAAACACTTCCTTTTCCGTCAAGTGCTCATCGTGCATCCAATTGTTTTGAGATAATTCATAGTGATGTGTGGGGAATGTCCCCTATAGCTTCTCATGCTCGCTATAAATATTTTGTCACATTTATTGATGATTACAGTCGTTTTACTTGGTTATATTTTCTTCGATCTAAGTCTGAAGTGTTTTCTATGTTTAAGAAATTTTTGACATATGTTGAAACTCAATTTCAAACAAATGTTAAAAATTTTC
>Ga0315915_1000467_pt1 | contig 41429 bp, 21 predicted proteins | sample MpolbnodulesMG_FD_207738 | JGI IMG/M metagenome (GOLD analysis project Ga0315915, IMG submission 207738) | Medicago polymorpha root nodule microbial communities from Los Angeles, California, United States - branched nodules | ecosystem: Host-associated > Plants > Roots > Nodule | place: USA... | reverse complement strand
CCACGTCAGCGAAGACTAAGTCAAAAGTGGCCTTGGGGGCCAAAACTGCCAAAGATCCAATACATAGGGGGCTGTTTTGTATTTTAATTAGTTAGAAGGTCAAAATCGCAACTTTTGAAAAGATAGGGGTCAAAAGTGCAATTAAGCCTTAAAATTATAGGTATAGACATTTTACACTTTAACATTGCAATAAACTATACTTATCTTTTTCAACAAGACAAATAATATAGCAAATATAATATAAATTATTATCTTTTTAATGACTTCAGCAATTAGCATTCTTATATGTAAATTTATTTAAAGGTATAACCGGAAGTTAAAAAGTAAGTTCAAAACCATTTATTTCCTTAATATAAATAAACTAGAGGTTGACGGGTACGTTGTGCCCGTTTATCTTTTCTTTTTAATGCGCTAACGTGTTATGAACAATTAATTTTTATGAAATTTTGATTAAAACTATAGGTATAAATAATAGATATTTTGTATTTTTGCATTGTAACAAACTATACTTATCTTTTTCAATGATACAAATATAACAAGTATTTGTAAAAAAAAAATATATAATATCTTTAAAAAAATATAACAAATATAATATAAATTCTTTTTTTTTTTTTACCAAAATCCATACCCCACTATTAAAGATGTTCGCGGTGCGGTTTGGATCAATTTTGAGGCTAAAAGTCATCTGAACCACAAGATAAAAAACATGTGGTTTGGTTTGATTCAGTTGGCTTTTTAAATGAAAACCAAATCAAACCAATGTGGTTTTGGTTGGTTCGGGTGTTCCGCTTTTTTGCGAGGCAATACAATTTTTTGTTTCCAACATTAAAATCAAGTTAAAAGTTAAAAACAACTTATTTTCAACAATGTTTCAAATTTGATCTAATATTACAATTTTATTTTCATTCAACAATATTCCATCAACGTAGACCAAATTAAAAACATTGACCAAAAAACAATTCTCTTTGGTAAGAAATGCAAAAGACTAAAATTTTATCATTATTTAAAAGTTCTCATCGAATTTCTATGATTCAAGATATATCTAACATATAACATTATGCAAAAGTGAAAGTAGAATTAAATTAAAATACATAAAATACATTTTTAAATCAAAAGCATTGAAGAAACTTAACAAAAGAAAAAACATGTCATTCTATGAAATTTTCCTTTGAATTTCTGTAAGTATTAGGTTTGTTGACATAAGTTTAATTTTTGTAGTACAAAAGGTTATGTTAACATTATTTGTGAGAGTGATTGTTTGGAAGCAGTTGACCTGATTATTGATGGGCATGATCATACCTTGCACACTTATCCTACTGGCATCCTTCATATTAGAGATGTTTTACATGAAAATGATAATACAACGTTGGTGCATGTTCTTAAGGAACAAAACATGTGTGCAGATTTTATGGCTAAGAAAGGATCACATGTAAGGTGCTCTACTCACTGGAACTGTCATCCGTCTGGCATGAAATCTCTCATCCTGAGAGATAAGCTTGGAACTTAATTTCGACTCTCTTTTTTTCTTTTTCTTTTTGTCTCGTTACATTGTAACACTACCAAAATAATTAGCGTTTATCATATTGCGGTTTGGTTCTGCTTGGTTTAGTTGCTAAAATAAAAAAGGCAGACCAAACTAAATCATGCAGTGGAGTCAAAAAAATGATTCAAGTATATCTAAATCAAATGCAATTTTTTGTGGTTTTCGATTTAGCGTAGTTCGATTTGCAATTTTCCAGTTGTGTAGGTTCCATTTTGAACGCCCTACCCACTACGTGTTTATTCATAAAAGGCGAAAATTATAGCCATCCAACTTCAAACACCTCACCATTTGTTAGATTGACGCTTCATACCACATAGCAGCGCTCTTTCAACAAATATTATGGCCACAAATAAAAGCCTATAGACTAAGCAGTTTTGATTTAATAAAAGCTCATCTACAAATCATCATCAAATATTCGTATATGATATTAGAGGACCTCGTGTTTTTCTCTTTTATTGATTAGGATACATCAGTGTTTTACAATTTAGTCCAATTATCGCTTGTATGTCAACAAATGGTGGAAATTGTGATTAATCACCAAAAGATTCACTTGAGCATCCTTTTTGTGGTTGGTTTTAGTAATAAAATAAGAATAAGATCAAAATATAGAAGAAAATGATCTTTATTGATTGAAAAATGAAAACTCTAATACACAACATTTCATACCATGTGTATAGAAACATAAAACTGAAGCTTAAGAGACAGAATTTGATATCAGCATTGAAAAAGAAAACCAATATATAGATATCCTAAAGGAGCACCATTATAAACCTAGAACACCTTTTAATTCAGGTCACCAAGCAATGTAAAACTAGGATGCAAATGTTGTGACTTCAGCTCCTCGAAACATCTTTGATTTGAACAATTAAACTCCATTATATTTTGGCTTATTTGCTCAACCACATAATAAGATACACAATTGGCACAAAAGGGTGATTATATGTGCCACTTCCTTTAACAATATCATTCTCTGGTATGAAATCAAAACATATACCACAAAAAGATTTTTTTGGTAACTCTATAGTAGAACTCTCATAACCGGCCTCGATGGTTGTTATTGTTGCTGCTTTTCCCTTTCTTCTTCTTTGTATCATACTTGAATAAGTTCATTGTACCTAACCATTCTAGAAAAATATCTATACTCCCAGTCTGATGCATCCTGTTGACGATGTCTTTCCCATAGTACACACGTAGGAGGTATTGGACAATCGTCCTTCAGATATATCTGTAATATAAAGGTATGATTGTTACACACAAGCAATGACGACACAATACAAATTAAAAAAACAGATAGAAGTTTACCTGCATGAAATGATTGTTGTTCACATATCCAAGGCACATGAGTCGATCGCTTTCTGTTGGTGCACAGCGTAAAGGAAAAAATGTTTCAGACATCCCATATCTAGTCAGTAGAAGTACGACACATTTGTATTTTTGTGCAATAAGAAACCCCATATCTGGAAAAGTCATCCATTTATCCTCAAGTGCTAGGCCGATTCCTGCAGGAGTAAGAGCGTGTTTGATTTGTTTGAATCGTCTCTCTGACCCAAACAATTGGAGATAACTTTGACGGTTACTGTTTAGCTCTTGTAAAAGCTCGAGACGGATGATAGAATGAGTCTCAACAGACCGGCCAAGTAACCCAGAAACAGCACGGAATCCACAATGACCATCACCAGCAACATCCACGATATCTTCAATAAATTGATGCATGAAGAGAGGCAACTGATCCATGTATGGGAATGGGAAATTTCGTTGACCTAAAGGAGGATTAGGCGAGTTGTTAGTTAGACGTGCATTCTTTCTAGTTGGACATGATGAGTTGGTCGAAATTGAAACCGGTGTAAGATTTTCTTCATCACCAAAGGGAGACTTTCTCTTATTAGAAGCGTAGTTTTTGCGGGGATCAAAGATTTGATGTAGAGAGCATTTGGGTTGGAATTGTTGACAGGTGAGTCCTGAATGCCAAGGAACGTTGCATTGTGCACAGAATAACCTATGACAAACGGGACACTCTGTACGTATCACGATTTCAAACCTATTCTTGAGCAACGGAACTGAACAATCATTGAATGGACAGTTCACAAACATATCATTGTCATCATAAGAAACTATTGTTCTTTGCTGATGGTGGTGTCTTACTCTTTCTTCTTGTCGTTGTAACGGCAATGGAAACCAGTGACCTATTACGGAAACCAGCTTCTCTGCTACCGCTTGCATCATCGTGTCGAGTTTATTAGGATATCGAATCGTAGAAACAACTATTGTTCTTCTATATAATAAAACAAATAAAAAACAAAATCTTGCGTTTTTTAAGTTTGTTTTACTGATGCTTAAACTAAAACTAAATAGCTGTAACAAATTCTTTTTATCTTTTTGACTGCTTAAATTATCCTATAATATAGGAGTCAGTTCTTATGTGATCTCAAAAATTTAAATCTCTTTTTCTTCGTCGAAAAAATAAATATTATCCTATATTTACATATTTTTTGGTATAAATTGGATTTATCAAGACCGGATTCAAACAGAGATTTTTATTAAGTTAGAAGATACATGTGTAATGTCATACAGGAGCTATCATATATTTATTGGTCATGATAACAAATGTTCTTTGTTAAGGATTTAAAATTAAAAACGATTGATGAATTTAATTATGTGAAAAAAAATTACTTTTTGTTGTTTTAATGTATTGAAAATAAACAATTTTTAAAACTTCTTAACTTGTGTCCTAATATCATAATTATCAATTATCGGTGCTTTTTGCACCGTGGTATCACAAAACTCAATGCAACCATGTCAGAGTAATATGGATAATTGGCATAGTATAAGATTGTTTTACTTTTCATGGTGTCTCTGCATTGCAACCGTGTCTTTCCCTTTCATTCCTTACTTTTGCTCGCTTTTATTATTTTTTTAATAATAGGTGTGTGTTTTTATTATTATTTTTGAAGTATATTGTAAGACTAATGGGACCAATTTTAAAGATTTGAAGATTAGAAAATGTATTTTAATGGTTTAAATAATTGGAAAGTGTTAAGTAATATAATGTATTAAATGGAACCTATTTATACCACTCATATGATATGGGTGGCATGGATGTGGGTGCTCTAGGGGACTTGTTAGCTTTTCCTTATATTTATATCTATTTTTGAAACACTCTTATAAAATAAATGTTTAAATCTTAAAATTTAAATTACAAATTGAAAAATTTAAAAATAGATTTTCAAAAATAATTAATTTTGAATTTTAATTCAAGATAATTTTTTTTTTAGTTTAGGATTAATATTGTTACAACTTTCGTACATAATTTTTTTTTAATGAGATATCTACAAATATTTTCACAAAAAGAAAAGAATTTAAGAGATAGCACAAACTGCCATCTGTTAGTATTTTTTAATTTTTATTTGGATATCTCATTCAAATACTTTGATTTATTTCATCTTGGCGTGCTATTATAAAACTATAAGTAAGATCTAATTTACTCAACTTCTACTCATGAACATTCACCTATTTTTAGTATAAAAAAAAACTATATTCACCTATCTTTTGACACTGAAAACAACACACCATATTGCATTGCTCTTTCTCCTTCTCCTCAAAACCTTGAGGTGGAGGATGCGCAAGAAAGACATGGGATGATGGAAAAAGAAATTCTCTTATAGTTTTGGTTTAAGTATTGAGGGTTGTTCTTTATTCTTTTTGCTTTAGGACATGTCAAGGAAATTCTTTTTGCTTTATGACATGTCAAGGAAATTTTAATAAAACTTCATTGCTATGATCCTTCACCTAGATTGTAAACATGCTTGTATGATCTTTCATTATCTTGTTATTGTATATTAGAGAAAATACCAATAGAGTAAATTTTATGATAGTAAGTAAACAAAATTGAGTTTTCCTTTACATCAATATTATCAGAACAAAATAGGTAAACAAAGATAGATATTTAAATGAAAGTAGGAGCTTTTCCATTGAAGAGTATGTTGCGTTTTCTACAACACAACATCAAGTCAAACTAGATTGTATTTTTTATTGGATTTGTTCCCTCCATCTTAGAGGACACAAGTTTGAGACCACAAGTTTGCAGTCCCTCCATCACTTGAAACAGACCCATTGCACGAGTGTATGATGGTACTCCCTTCGAAATGAAATGTAAACAAAAGTGGTAGTTGAAGAGTCAATGTCCATGGTTAAAACTTTAATTCACATACATCAACTTTTCAACTATTATTTTTTGCTTATATTTCAATCCAAAGGGAGTACATCATAAGCTCGAGTTGTCTTAATGTTTAATAGATCTTGGTCATTTAGACTCGTGCACTCCCAAAAATTATATCCAATTTTATTTACCTAATTCTAGTGACTTGATGTGTTCTGCAACCTTTTTAAAAATCAAACGAAATTCAATTGATTTTGATCAGTTTAAATATCCTCTACCAAGTCGAACTAATAGAATGAGATTCAACAGTCCTGAACTTGGGTGTGCAGAGAAACATAACTAAAAAAGAGCTTGATGAATAGTATGAAACAATACCGTACAAAATTGAACGAATTCAAGGTGAAATAGGCATATATATTCGTTAAAGAAAGGGGGGGGAAACGACGCATTGGCTAAATTGCAACATATACCTCAACTGAGAAATTGAAAGAAACTACATAGATTATATTGATCGCGGTTTCTTCTACCATTTCTAGTGGATAATATACAAAATTCTAGGGTACACTGCCTGCAACCCATTTCCAGAACATTGAGATCTCTAACCTATTTGAACATAAATACACAAAATAATAAAGAATGATCTTCAAGGACAATTGTATGCGGAGAGGACTTAGGGAAAATTGCACACCGAATTAGTTAGGCATCTGATTCTAAGCCAGAAGACCATTCAGCAAGGGGCGCTCCGCATCTGGATTCCTTGTCGTCAATCTTCTATTCTGATGCTGAATTCTGTGATGAGGAAATGAAGATGATGTAAAGACCTTTATAGGAGTAAGTATGTAAATCCTAACAGATGCAAAACCACATTGCTTTGCTTAAAGCCAGCACAGTTGCATAGATTTTACAGCAGAAGAAACATGATAAGATATGAAAATGCACAGAAGTTTTACACCTCATTCATCCTTTATGGATCTAGAATGGACAAACCAAGTATGAGCTGCTCACAATCTCACTGGAAGCTGAAAAATGACTTCGCATGTACAACATCAAGTATATGTATATAAAAAAAAAACAACATAAAACACCTCTTTTGATTGAAAAGATCACTTACATCACCATTTATTGAACTCGGTAAAAAACTTAGCAGATCAAATTAGGGACAGCATAATGCATAATATTCAGTCTAAAAAAGTACTGACTGATTATAATTTTTTGCTTGATGAATAATAATGTTTCTTTGGATAATATAATTTGACAAAAGATGTCCATAAATGCAAAATGACACCTTTCTGTAATTAAAGTTGTCCCCAAAGCGTAGCACAAGTGGTTGAGCTGATACACCCGAAGGAGTTTCAGAAGGAGGTCTGTGGTTCAAACACTGACTACAAATATAACATACTAAAGCTAATAACCAACATTTGCCAATAAATAATGTGTGTACACATTATCACAGTGACACCTTCCTATAACAATTGGGTCATAATAATTTTACTCGCAAAATATTCCAAGGAGAACCTAAACAAATAAGAATTACTTCTACCATAAAGGATGCGACCATACAGTTTCTAGGTACACTACACAATTGTAGAAAAGCTCATCACACCATCAATAATCAATTTATGGACAACCTTCCTATTTATGCTCTAATGCACTATTGTTCAAAACAATAATCAATGAGATGGCACTCAGACAAGCTGCATCAAGTGTAAGCCGTAACCAATAAATTGCGATAATCATATCAAAATTTGCATCCAAATAGAACTCATAGTTTTGTTCATATCATGACAATCCACTTCAAAGAAAAACTCAAATATCGTTCAGAATCTAAGCAAATATGCCTGACTTGAAATATTTGAATTTAAAATTTTTAAAAACTGGATAGGGTGTAAAATGAGTAAAGCATCAGATCAGAGACCTTACACTAGTTGCCCGGAGCTCTAATGTATTCACATTTTCTGCGTCCTGGCCATTCAAAAAACATAATAAGAAAATATTGCTCTGGCAGGTTCAACTTCAACTCACCAAAAAACTCAATAGTTTACTCTGAAAGATTACCTCAATTAACAAATCTTTTCTGGTTATCAAGCCAAGAACACGTGACGGACGAGGAACAACAAATAAATGCCTCAAACCAAGTTGGCGGAAAAGATTGTATACCTGTGTCATCAACTTGACATCATAACTATCCACAACAAAAATAGAGATTATAATTGAAAAAGATTTCATCAAAAGGATTTCAAATTGCACACCTTTGTCAGAGACATATCTTCCGGTACAATATATGGTGAGGGATTCAAAAATGGGGCAAGATCTATGTACATTTCCAAGTCCTCTGATGTTAGATGTATATCGTCAAGACAAATTCCTTTACTAGAAACAGGCTTTGCAAATTCACCAGAATCATGCCTGAAAGTTAAGAAGAATCGTCAGAAATTTGGAGTACAAATGAAAAAGGCCAAACTACACAAATCACTTTATGCCTCACCTTATTGACCTGCCTCCAGTTCTTGGATCAGAGGGTAAAGGACTATGCTGGAAATCAACCTTGGACTGCAGAATGACCAATAAATGACTGCACAAAAGAAAGGATATCGTATCTTGAGTTTTTAAGTGATTCATGCTTTAACATCAAGTTAAAACCAAAATCATATCAGAGTAGAGACAGATGCAACAAAAAAGAACAGTTTATCATATGCTCATTGCTCACCTCCGAAGTACTAATCCAATAACAAGTGGTTCTCCACTTCTTGTGTGATCAATCACCTGCACATAGTAAATTGTAAAAGACAACTTCGAAAATTCGAGGAATAATGATTAATAGGTGAACAAGAGCGATACATACTGGAAAACCGTTGTGTGTGTTGCTCTGCAGAATGGAAACTACATCTGAAACCTTAACAACCCGAGGCAAAGAGACCACCTGTAACAGACAAGTTTACACATACAATCAGTGACCAAAGAGATAACTACAGCAGAAAGCATGTGAAACACGTTTTTTTTTTTTTTGTATTTTAATATTATTATTGGGAAAAACCCAAGTCTCACATCGGATAAATGAGACTCCTGATGAGAGTTTATAAAGAGGAGGCACTCCTCACTTCACAAGCCGGTTTTGTAAGGATGAGTTAGGCCTCAAAATTCGTAACATGGTATCAGAGCTTGTCGAATTCAAGGGACCCCTACCTATTCACGCACCAAGCCCAAAGAGTGTTGGGCGCGAGGGGGTGTATTGGGAAAAACCCAAGTCCCACATCGGATAAATGAGACTCTTGATGAGAGTTTATAAAGAGGAGGCACTCCTCACTTCACAAGCTGGTATTGTAAGGATGAGTTAGGCCTCAATATTCGTAACAATTATATATGGTATGTGGGTGAAAATCTTTTTCTCTTTGAACCCCAGGTATATTGGTATAGTTTTCCCCTTGATAAATAGTTTAACTTTGGATCCTTTTTTTTCACACTATCTCTCTTCCTTTTTATACACCAGACCTCTAAGAATGAAAATATTTCAATCTGCATTGAACTTAAGACAACCTCTTTCTTTCTCAAAACTGGGTTATACCAGAAAGAATCATGAATAGGCAGTAATTCAATTAGGATTCCTTTAAACTACCCTATCCGATACATATATTCTTTGATCCAAACAATTTCATCACTGCAATATGAAAAGCATAAATTACTTGAATAAATAGAAAATCAATTTCTTAATTCAAAATTGCATTCACCCTTCCCTTTCCACTTGCTGGAAAAACCAACAGCAAAACACAAATTACTTGGACAACTAATAATGTATAGGCAATTGCTACAAAAAATTTAAAATGATACTCACCCTTCCACTCCCACAGGCCTCCTTTGCTATCATATTCCGCATCTCATATTTAGGCTTTGAGTCTAGTAATGGAATGCCTCTCAATCGAGCTTGCTCTTCATAGATTCCATCGTTAAAAGCATCACCAACAGCCTGTAAGGGAAAACTTAGTGCATTTTGATGTGATTTTTTTTGTAAAGGGAAGTTTCGATATGCATACCTTCGATATAAGAAGAACGAGCATAATAAGTGGTAGAAGCTTCAAGTTATTTGTGATTTCAACCATAATGACACACAGAGAAACTGTCATCCGCATTGAACCTCCAAGAAAAGATGCAGCTCCTAACAAAGCATATCTGGAAATAAAAAAAATGACACATAAATTTCAGGGAAAATATGGAGTACTCTACTCCAGCCTACAACTACAAGAAATTATAAAACAGCGGCAGTGGCAGCTCTTTAATCTAATCGTCTAGACCCTGGAGGACAATCCGTAGCATGTCCACAGCAGACATAGGTGAAACCCCCTAAAAGTAATACATAAAAGTATACAAGAAATTCTAACCAAGGTAACCTATGCAGATATCTAAATGCTTCAAAGAAATTGAAAAATTCTGAACCACTTGCTAAGACAGACTCAAATCAATAGTCAAGGAAAAATAAAACAAAAAAACCAGTGAGCATTGCCAGAGTCATACCAGGTCAAAGGATGATAAAAGAAAACAGAAGAATAAAAAGAAAGAAAAATAGAATGAGCCCTCCCCAAAATAAGGAAAGAAAAACATGCAAGAGAAGTAGACTGATGACCAAAAAGCAAGACTCCCAAAAGTAATTTTAATTGAAAAATAAACTTTCAACTGCATGAAATTTATTATTTGGCGAATTGGCACCATATCCAAGGTGTATGCAAAACAAGGAAAATGTAGACAGGATAGAAAAAAAACAATTCTCCCTGGAGAGAGAGAGAGAGAGTATCTAATAATCTCACTAGTTCTGAATTAATCAAGGTATCAATGTTCAATTTGTCAGTCATCTCTTCAAAGAGAGTACATTTTCCATTTACATATCGCAGAAAACACGGAGGAAAGGAGAGGGGAGCCTAGAAAGCCAGAGAAATTCAAAAGAGGAGAGGATTGATAAAATAAGGGACCTGTAAAAAACAGTAATTCATATAAGGGAAATGCTAACATGTACCCTTAGGACACATTATAAGGATTCTACTAATAGAAATTGTGTATTGGTAATTGTGCCAATTTATTTTTCAAAAAGTTGAACATTAATTTTTCTCAATAAATTCTTGCTATTAGTGGAATCCTTAACATGTGCTCTAAATGTTAGCATAACCCTTCATATGAAGTAGGAAGAGTATCTAGTTAACCATAATTTTAAAGAAAGCAACTAGAAACACACTCACGTTCCCTCTTCAATGTTGAGTTTTCTGTAATATTTTACAACAAACATGCCAACAAGACGCCCATATGTTGATCCAATCATAATACCGGGAACAAATTGACCAGCAGGCACGGCAGTACCAAACGTCACAACTGCTAAACCATAAAACATGACCTGCCAGATAAAAGAGATGATTATAAACATGTAAAGCATCATATTAAGTGCCAAATTTATGCAATGTGGAAACAAAGATAAATTAACTGTAATTCCATTAGTCACTAGAATGAGCATGGTCTCCACAAGTGTAAAAAAAAATTATGGCCTATTTGTAGCACCAGATTTGTAAGAAAATAGGTTTTTCTTGCCCTTTTGAAGAACCATCCTAAATATCTTTAATTACATTATATTGCTGATCTTTATCATCTGGCCCGCCCCACAACCTACTGTATTCGCATTACAAATTTACATGCAAGCCAGTAAATGCCTAACAAGCAAATACTGTTCGAAGTTCTATGATAACCATAACATAGAAAGCATCACTACATTAATGTCTGATGGATGCAAAGTCTGAGACAGTAGGTAAGAATGTAATACCAAAAAGGTTAACAAACTTTGGGAACTGTACTCGTTTATTGTTTTTGCACTGAACAAATTCCTTATGGCATCATCCTGAAACAACAAAGAAGTGACTTAGAGTAATGCAACAAACAAAGTAAAAAAAAAAAAAACTAGATTTCCAGTTGCCAAAACCTGTGTATTGAAGAAAATAGTAGCAAGATCATTGTATTCGTTGTCTTTGCTACAAAAGAACTGAAAAAGGAACAAATATACAAAAGAATAAGTACATACAACCAAAAGTGAACTGTCATTAAGTAGCATAAAACACATAAATACAGGACAAAGATAATTGAAATTCAGTAGAAAGATAAAAAAAAATTAATTACGAAGAAATGAAGTACAGGAAGGAAACAATATAAAACAAAACTGTTGGTCTTACATTAACATAATTCCCATACATTCCAGGAGGTCGTGGACACTCAATACCAGATGCAGGATCAGGTTCAGGGCATGGACTGCATTTTCTTAGAAGCGGCAAGCCAAATGAAATAACTGATGTTAGAAGGGAGACAAGGCATGCTTCAATAATCTGCAGTACAGTGGAGGGGTAAAATGTACAAAAAATAAACAAGTGAGAGAGGGAAAAGAACTGCAAATAGAATAAACAATAATATAATCAACAACAATAACTTTCTTCACTTAGTTTGGTTCTTTAATCTTGTGTCTTTCTTCTTCCGTAGTTTCTTTTCCACACTGTTGATTTTTTTTCATTTAACATAGAGGCAGAAAACAATAGGATCAAAATCAACAATATACCTTGACTCGGTTCCCTTTCTTGTGAAGATGATTTCGACGCCAAGTAGTAATATAAAGTGTAAGCTGGTTAAATAAAGCTCCTGCAAATTATCAACACAAAATTAACAAATGAAAAAAAAAAACCAACTAAAATCCATGGCACAAACTAAATGTGAGATAAAAGACAGAATTCTACCTAATAGACCTCCAATAACCCCAATGATAGCCATTGGCAATAGCTCTGCAAACGAGTAATCCTCCTGACCACTAAAAATAAAACCAGTCAAGAGGAATAGAAGAAAACAAAACCTTGATACCGAACTGATGGTAAAAAAGGTGATAGCTCTGATCTTAACTCTGATACATCCCATATTATGAATCCGCCTGATCCAAAATGTCCACATTTTCCACTCTTACACCACCCCATCGCAGTTCGCACCACAACAGCCACAATAGCAGAAGTGAAAAACACACGCCACATTAGTTGACTCCTCCACCTTTAAAAGCACAGTAATTATAAACATAAACAATAATGCACATACAACAGCAATAAATAAATAAAAGTTAATAGAAGTAGAACAGACACACATTCTTTACTGCACATGCTTCTAAGCAAACAGAGTCATTTCATCAAGAATTAAAAAATCTTACCACGATGTAACCTCTTCCAATGCAAACAATACGCCACCAACTGGAGCTCTAAATGCAGCAGCAACTCCAGCTGCACACCCACAAGTTACCTTTTCAAGACATCAATAGAATAAAAAATGAGCATTTTCTTAATCCTCGTTTAGGGTTGGAGAGGAACATTGAAAAATGTAAAAAGTACATTATTTTCTCTACTTTGGTAACTAGTAAATTAAAAGGAAGAATTGGGGTGGCTTACAAGATCACGGCGATCCCGGTCACTTTTGAATACATTAAACCACCTTGAATTTAGATGATACTTAGTGGATCCACCCTGCTCAAGACATGGCATCAAATATTACTCTGTTTCTAGCATACACGCATATACAATAAAAAATTACACAGTGATCAACTTAAGAAACAAATTTGGGATGATAAATATTATCACCGCCATATCAAAAAATTGAAATTTTATAAACATACAGATGCAGACAACACAGAACTCAGTACCTCGCCTGTGCAAGTATAATTATTAAACTGGATGATGAACCTAGCCATGGAAAAGGTGCATTAAATATTTAAAAATTTCTCACACTAATGAAGCATATAGCTATGAAGAATCAAACTACTTCCGATGTGGGATCAGGCTTAACTTGGGCTGGCCCGCTTGTTAATTTTGGGCTGGAATCAGGCAAACCGTTTACTAATTTCAAGATGATATTGGGACAGTCCAGTCACTACTTGGCTGAAATCAGGTCGATTCAACCACTAAATTCAGGCTGAAATCAGGCCAGGCCAGCTGGATGTGTTTATCGTTTCACGGAATAAAGCGATAGTCAATGGTAATGCACCAAATCAGCAGCAGCAACCGAGCCTTATTCTCTATAGACGATGCTCTAATTCATTATGTACAGATTTTTATCTTCAAATCTCTCAAAATGGTTTGGTGTAGTTTCTCTTGGTCTCCCTAGTCTACTTCTAACTGTGTGACTATCCTTCACCGCTCAACTCTCTTTACCGATGCTTCTAATGATCTTATTCACACATATCCAAACCATCTAAAACGAGATTACCATCTTTTTCTGCAACGGAGGGTACACCGGTTTTCTCTCTAATAACTATAGTCTTGATCTCATCTTATCTTGTGTAACAACTTCTCCATATCATAGCACTTCCATCTCAACGAAAGTCGTTGTGTTCTATGTTCTTTGATTTTCATGTCTAAGTTAGGATTTGTGTTCCTCTTACTCAATTAGAGTCCATTTACTCTATTTAATCTTACTTAGGCAACAGTAATGTATTTCTAGGGTTTCATCTATATCTCTAACTTTCCATGTACTTCTTTTATGGGTCATGCTAACATGGGCCCTAGAGGCACAAGTTCAGGAAACTAACAACAGAAGTTTTATATTGGAAATGACGAGTTTTAAACTTTTAAAGAATTGAATGCACCACTTTCCAACGAAACATTTCTATATTGGATTCCTTAACTTATTTCCTAAGGGCACACGTCAGCATTTTCCTTCTTCCATACACTCTCCAAGACAACATCATCCACAAAAAAACGCAATCCACACACCATCCCTTAGATATACCAGTAAGCGCATCTACAACGGATCCTGTTGGTGGACATTTATAATTATAGGGAAATCTAACTCATTTTCACCTTAGTTTCTCACACTACATGGTAATGCACCAAGGAAGGAAGTGCAAATACTAAGTAAAAAAAAATCATATAAATAGTCGACTCAAATATACAAGACAACTCAGATGGTAGTGATAAAGGTATTTGGACTGATTTGATTTGATTTGATATTTGTACGGTTTCATGCATCTGTTATCTGAATAGACAACTTAAACTTACTATACATGTACTAATATATACCATGTATTAAATCCTTACTTGTCCGAGCAAAGAGGCAATACAAGCACCAGTATGGACTAGAGGACCTTCTTTACCCAAAGCGAGGCCTCCCCCCACTGAACCAATGCTTCCAAATACCTGTAAAACATAAGAAGATCTTGAAATTAAGAGACAGACATATTCTAAAATTACACACATCCCAACCAGCTTTTAAAAATATGCAACCCATCATACCTTTCCAATCAAAGTTCTGAAAAGAAGGATGCCGTGAGTATCAACTCCTGAACACAAATGAGAATCAGCACTCTTGGTGAACATGGGACTTTTGGATAAGCTGGATCAGCATTCAACATAAACCCAGAAACACTGAAGAGTTTATCTCACCGTTTAAGTAACCCTTGATTTCAGGAATACCAGATCCAGCAGCTGCTGGTGAAAACTGTGTGATGATATATACAGAGGAATACACTAAAACCAAGTTGATCAAAATATATACAATAAAGCCAGCGACGTATGATTTCTGGATTATACTAAATGTCACCGAGTACTTCCAACCAGCAAAATTTTCAACAGAAATATTGATGAAAACAGCAGCAAGTCCAGTACCTGCAAACAATCCAAGCAGGGACGGAACCAGAAAAAATCCGTGAGGAGGGTGGGCAGAAATAACAAGGCATCAAAATAGAGTAATACATCATTTTGCAGCGTAATTCATTCACGGATAAAAAATAATATTAAAGTAATTCCTTAAAGTTTTAATAGATAAATTTGTATCTATGTTATAATGAGTCAAAATTAACAGATGAACTAATTATCTATGTTATAATGAGTCAAAATTAACAGATGAACTAATTTATCCTTCATATAAAAATGTCAGGGACTAAATTGAGTATTATTTTTCTCAAAGACTGAGTTGAGTCACGAGGAAGTTTTGAAAGACCAAATTGAATCTTTTTCGTCTTATTTAGTATGTGTTTGGTTATCCCGTGATAAAAATTGATTTTGAGTGAATTGATTCTGTAAGATTGATTCCAACTAAAAATGAATTATTGATGTAGAAATCAATTCTACACCTTTAGACTCAACTTTAGCTCCATCAAAAAATGGAACAAAACACATACTTAAATAAAGTGAAAACAAGAAGAAGCAAGAAGTTCTCGTGATCTAGCAAGTTAGTTGGTCTTCTCTTAGTAGAATTGTAAGAAATAAAAAATTTAATATTAGTATTGCATTAATTATATAATATATACTACTATTATTTTATAAAAAAAATGTGATGCATAATCAGATAAATCTTTTATGGATTACACAATGCGTGGGGTGGCGAACACTAATTACACATATAGGATACAATAGTATTATGCATTGTTGAGGGTGGTGACAGGCGACAGCCCCATATTGCATAATCCTAGGTCCGTCCCTGAATCCAAGGGAAAATGTGTATAAACAAACAATTTTTTAATCGTAAAGAGCTACTACGGATGATGATACTGTAAAAGACACATATGATGGAAGTGTGAATCAAAATTGTGTTTCGTAAAATCAAAATCTTCAAACCAAAAACTACTACTATATTTGCAGTCATGAAAATTTAATAAAGGAAACACGCCTCAATAGATAACTAAATAAACAATAATGCAATAAAGTAAACTAGCCTCAGGGTATGTGTTGATGGAATGTTTTAGGGGGGAGAGTTTTGAAGGGCTAAGTCTATAATTTGGTATAAATTTAGCGATTGTAAAAAATTGAAAGAATACTGTGACAGGTGATCACAAAACATTTCAATCATGGTCCACTTTTAGAAACATTTCATATTTTTCTTTATTTAGAAAAGAAAAATAAGCTCTCCCATCATCTCCCCCCAAAATCCTCCATTCAATCATACCCTCAATTAATAATCAAAAGTAAGAATAGCCGCCTAAATCATTGGATGACCTCACTATTAATTCTGATATATGTATATACAAAACCGCCAACCAATATACCCAATAACGCTTCAATGAGATGACACATGTCTCTTCTAGCTTAACCAAGGTCCCAGGTTCAAGCTCAAGCTTGGGCATGCAGCTGCGTTAAAACTCTAAGGGAGAGTTTGCTCCTCATTTGGGTCCCAAAAGGCACTCGAGAGATTAGTCTCAGTAATTACCAGTTGCGCACAGAATACCCGGTATACTCCACAAAAACAGTCAACCCATTTGATATAACATTTGCTTCTACTCAATAAGTGTAAGTGTGTAACTAACTAAAGCGTCGAATTGAAAATCAATAAGCACAAAAGTGAAACTAAAGAGCAACTTGGCGCCTATTAGGATTGGCTTATTTGAGTTTATCTACCGACATAAGCATTATGAGACTGGGTTGGAAGAACTTATGAAAATAGTTTATGACGCTATTTTCAGCTTATTTTGATCGGATCACCAAGATAACTTATAAAAACTGATTATATCTTATACAAGAATAATTTAACTATATTTTATCTTTTGATATAGAAATAGTAAGCTTATTATGATAAGCGTTTGTACTGTAATTCAAAAACTTACAAATGCCGATGAGCAATGCAAAGAACCATTTCACCACGAGCAAGTAACTCACATACAGCTTCCTTCTTCTGTGCGCCTAAAAATCACAAAACAAACTCCAATATCATTGAACAATAATAATAATAATAATAATAATAATAATAATAATAATAATAATAATAATAATAATAATTACAGAGAAATTAATTAACTAATCACTTAATTAGAAAAAGGAAAACAAAATTAACCAAAAAAACTAAACCTGTTCTTCTCGATAAGCAAAATTCTCTATGACTTCATAGTCAAGACTCTCAACAGCGCTTCCATCGTTCTTCTTAAGAATCCCAACGCCGTCATCATCAAGGACGAACGGTGATTCATCGGAGTTCGGAATCCGTGACCAAGCGAGTCTCGCCGATTCGATGCCGTTTTGAATATGATTCGACAGCATTGTCGTTGGTCGATCGGATCCAAAACTCAAAATGAGAATCTCAAAAAGTGCGTTTGGATTAAGTTGTGTTTGTGATGTTAAAAGTATCCACCATCAACAGTGTCGTTCGTTCGTTCACGACTCCACTCTTACTCTTTTTTGATTGTGCGTTCTTCTTTATTACTCAGAAAGAAAGAAAGAAAGAATTGAGGTTCCAAACATGTACGGGTGAGTGAAGGATCGTTTTTCTTGTTGACGTGGCGCATTAATAGTTTCCAGCATCCATAATGGAGACCTCATATTTGAGGTGGGTCTCACATGAACACATCACCTTTTTATTATTTTTAATAACAGTAGTTAATAGACACTCAACCACTCTAATAAGATCATCTATCAAAATGTCTAAATGAGTCCTACCAATAGTGATTATTTTATTGAAAAGTGGTGTGGGGTCAACTTAAGTGAGACCCTGGATCTTAAGAAACCTCCAAAAAAAATTCTCACATTGAGGTATCTATTAGGTACTGGGTCTTAAATTGTAAAGACCCATCAATGTGGATGCTCTTATGTGTTGTTGATCTAGTATACTCTTATGTGTTGTTGGTCTAGTGTGCTCGATAATCACTAATCTTAAAATCTTTTTCTTTTTGTTGAAAGACACTGATCTTAAAATCTAAAATGTGACTAAATGAAAATTGGTATGCCATTTGTAAATTGTTTTATTTACACCCTCAAAAAAAATAAAAAAATAAAAGGTAAAATTTTCATGCATTTTGAAATGTATGATCTATCAATAAGAGATTTATGTTTTTACTAAAAAAAAACTTTCTTTTTTTAAAGCCTTTTTACTATAATCTATTTTTAAAATGGTGATATATCAATAGTTGATAATAACTGAAACGTGGAAGAGATTTTTTTTAATTGTTTGTTAGCATACGTCATTCTATGTTATTGCTCGCACAAAAATATTAAATTAATAACCTAGTAGCTAGAATCATTTTTTAAAATGAATATACGGAATATTTAGGGTTCGAACCCCGATCCTTCCATATTCCAATCAATTATTATTGTCAACTGAATTATGTTTATGGAACCGCTCGAACAAATTTCTTTACTTCTTACTATGTTTTATTATTAAAATTTAAGTTTATGCAATCTAAGCAGAGAACAAATATTGGTAGTACATTGAGTCTTTTTTGCAAGGCACCTATCATCATCTTCTTACTCTAAAAGCTTGTAAGGTTTAGCTATTGATTTACCCTAATTACATGCCTAATTTCCCTCCTTAACAACTTAACCTAGCTTACATGATAAGCTTTTCCACGTGTATTTATTTGTTATTGGTTATCTCTATTCTTAAGCCTTGATTATCTCAACAACAACTTAACCTAGATTCCTCCAGAAGCTGTTACACGTCCCAACATAGATGATTGTCTGCCTTCTTCTTTTAAATTTCAATTTCCCTCTCCCCATCATTAATTTGTCACTTCTAACAATGCTTCCATTTGGTTTGTTGATTGTCTATAAATACACACAGACATGGAGATGCTCCAATCGCCCTTTTCCATATAACATACCAATATCAAGTGTACTTACCATTCCATGGCTTTTCCTGATTTCCAAAGTTTGCTTGCACTTCACTGCTTGAAGGTTAGAACATGCATTATTTTGTTTTATGCTCGCAATTGTTCTTTATTGAATTCAATTTTATTCCTTCATTAACTTTTAACGTTTTATTCATCTGTTTATCTGCAGCTCCCTTGGATCCAAACCCTATCTCTGAAGATGACAAGATCGTCAATGATTTACGACTGTAGTACATGACTTTCTGCGCTGAGTTTCATGCCCATGAGGTGGATACAAATCTGCACCATGTTATTCCTCTTTAGTTGTTTTATCAAGATATTTTTTTGACTTTGCGTTATTATCATGGTTGACAGGGTGTTATGTGATGCTGCCAAAGATATTTTCCAACGATTTTGGTGAGCCAATTAGGAATTTTGCTAGGTTGGTTGATCCTAACAACAACCAGTTCGAGGTGCAAGTTGAGAAGATCAATTGTTGCATGTTTTTAACCACATGATTCAAGGTCTTACGTTATTTTTATGACTTGATTTGGGGTGGATCGGTGGTGATGGTTTTTATGGGTTTAGGGTTGTTTTATGTTTTTTTCTGTGCTTTTGTATGCTTTATGGGACGGTTTTCTATTTGTAAGCCAGAAAGTTTTTTTGTTTCCTTAACATTAGTAGCAATGCAGTGCAAGTTTAATTTATGCAATTAAATATTTTGTCCCAATCCATTTTATGTTATGGTGCAGTTAGTTATTTATATTTCATATTTGATTCGTAAGCATTCCGGATATTAAACCAAATCACATACTTTACTGTCAAATATTATATATTCACTCCATATGAAGATAGCTCAAAGAGGTTGCCTAAAAAAAATGAAAAACGCAAGAGATCTTTAATCTGAATCAAACATGCTATTTAGAAACATAACATGAACGCAAAAGATGTTTAAAAATGCTCCAAACAAAATCTGAATGCAGAAACATAAAACAACATGTATTGGACCTTTTGTTTACTGATTTAAGTGGATTCAAATTTTATGTTTGAGGTAGTTCATTTTGTGCAGTCATTTAAAATGTTGTTTAGGATTTATTTATGCCTGCGAGCAAACATACTTTCATCAAGTCAAAATTAAAAACTGATATTTGCAAGCCATAGCCCATAAGGACACACTTATTTTATGCATGATTCTAGGTAAAAAAAATCATGTCCATGAGAAAATATTTTTATCAATTGAAAATAAAGAAAATTGTATAGATAGAAGTAGACTATAAAGTTATGTTTTTGATCAAAAATGTATTTATCAAGTCTAAAGTTAAAAAAAATTGTTCTAGTATTCCTTTATGATTAATTTAATTCTATTATAAGAAAAAGTTTTATCAAGTCAAAATTAAAAAAAATTTATCAGATAAGAAGTGATTGTTTTTATGATGTTGCAGAGATATACCTCAAGTGACGTGCAAATAATAAATTTGTGTGGAGAAGCTGAATGGCTAAAGGAAATTACAGCATAAATAGACTCAATAATAAATGATAATTAAAATGTTGTGGGGCGCACAGACCTAATGTGATGTAGGTGTGTGCATTGAGCATATAAACACTCACATATGCTTTGCACCATGATTTTGGAAATACCCATGTAATTATATTTTATCAGAAGCATGCTGACCAATGAGTATTGTGGCATTTAACACACCAAAATCACTTCCAATTTCTAAGTGAAAATAAGACATCAGGTCGCTCCATTATAAATAGGTGAGAGCATTTGTACTGCATCTATCAAATTTGATCGTGATGTATAAGACCAAAAAGTATATGTTACAACAACCGCTATTTATAATTATGTTGAGAAAAATATCACAATTGATGTGGCAGAAGTATTCTTACGTAAAGGTTCCATTACAACAATCGCAGATGCATCGATCAAATTTGATCGCGATGTATAAGACCGCAAAGTATCTGTGGTCCACAACCGCTATTTAAAATTATGTTCAGAAAAATACCGCATATGACAAAAACGGTCTTAATTAAAGGTCCATTACGGCGATTGCAGATGCATCGATCAAATTAGATTGCGATGTTTAAGACCACAAAGTAACCTTGGTCCACGCTGCTTTTTAGAATCATGTTCAGAATTGTTAACAAAGTAATATGTACCACAAAGTAACCGTTAACACTTTTTTATTTTACGAGTAATACTCGCATGCAGGCTATCTTAATCCACCTACCGTTACATAGCATGACATCTTAGTTGTAGCGGCGTTTAAAATAATACGACAAACGTTATAAGTTTTACATAACAAGTAGAGATAACGCTACAAATTTATTCGCATATAAATGTCGTCAAAATGAAGTTATATATGCAAGTACTGCTAAATAGCGGCAATTAATAATTGATATGCCTTCCCACACTGTATTTTGGGATCCATCCTTTAACCAATATTTGATATAGAAGTATCAATTAATTTAATAATATGGTAAATATAGGCGTAAAAAATAGTGTAGATTATTAGTTGATTCGATTATTTTTTTTGGTATAGTAGTTAACTCATATTTGTATGACTCATATTTTTGTTTCTTACATTGGCATTGTTTAATTATCATTAAACCACAGCGTGTGGAATTTGTGTCACATGTGTTGGTTTTTGTCTGTGGGTAATCAATGTATTAAAAAAAAAGTATATGAGTCTTACAAGTAAATTCACACATAGCAATGTATAAGTGTTCGATGTATGACATATTCGACATTACATTAAGTTATTATTGCATTTACCCTTTTTCGTGTTATTGAGATGTAACTCAATTATTAATTTATGGTGTTGTTCTACTCTTTTCGTAATTTGATTCCGCTGGTTAGACCCGTGCGGAGCATAGGTCGACATTCTAGTAATATTACTAAAGTAGTACAGGTCTGCATATAAGCCCTAATTTACCCCTTTGCAAACTCCACACCAATTTAAACTGAAAGTTCTCGTGCGGCAAAACCCTAATAAGTGCAAATCACACCCTAATTTACTATGTTGCCCCTCTGATCATCTCCTTACAAGTCCATACATTTTGTGCCATGTTGGATAATTGAAACTTCAAAATGTGTGCATCACATTAAGTCCATCTAGGTTTTATCAGCTTTCACACTGCTGCAGCGCTGCATGTTCTCAACTCTGTTGATATCAAATCTGGATTTTTGGTAAGCATCGTTTGTTATGTAATGTGTACTACCTGAAATTGCATTCAACCTGCTTACGTGTTGCTTTATTTTATTTTATTTTTTTCGATTATGTAGATGCTATCTTGGTCTGACTTTTGCAAGGATGCATTTGCAAAAAAGAACAATCTCATAACAATTGTTGATCAAAGCAAGTTCAATTGGAAGTGCACTATGCAGTTTGTGGAGGAAGATAACTGTTTGGTGTGAAAAATTGGTGGCGATTGGAAGGCCATTTGTGCACTTCGCAACTTTGTTGTAGGACATGCAATCAAACTTGGTGTATGTGACGATAAAGGGAGCGATGTTGTGTTCTTAAGGCACATTCCTCTGGAATGCACGCATAGATGCTATATTCGTCTCCCAAGAGCAGGTATCAACGAGAAATATGTGTACGAGGTGAACCACTATTTTCTGAGTTGTCCAAAGAATAGTGTCAGGAACTGAATGTAGTTGTTGTCTATTGATTGTTGGTGGAGAAGTGACTCTAGATGTAGTATGATTTGATAGACTTTTAGTAAAGATGTTTATGATGAATGTATTTTGGGTAGACTTTGTTCCTGATCTGTACGTTATTATCTAACACAATCAACGTCTGTGTAATTTCATACCAAGTGATGAGATGGTGATATCCATCTTATTTGCCTAGAGAAGTTGTTTGATGTTGGGGAGACTCTAAGAAAGGATAGCTAAGGGGTATTTTGGGATGCTTTGTTGGGTCGTTGTTTTTAATTTTCTAACACTTTTAATGTCTATGTAATTTCAAACCATATGACGAGGTTGTTATATCCAACTTTTCTGTGAAGATTATGCTTTCTTATGTTTAATATCTAGATATGGTTCCTATATATGACCTTTATTGTTGATTTTCCAATTATTGCTCATATTCTGCCATCATATATATAACATGTATTGATATATGCCTAATCAATATTTTAACAGGAATGGATCAAGCACTCATTCCAAAATTTTGAAATCTTCAATCAATGTATTTGATACGAAAGATACTATGTTAAAGAAATCTAATGTTATGACTTATGGTTTCCGCTACATTGTATGTGTAGTTTGATCACATATTTGAAGGGAAATATAATAAGATCATATTATAAAAACCTTAACTTTATTTATATAGTAATCATGATTTCTTTTTCAACATACATCAACAAGTGATGTATAACAAAAATGGAACAATATATCATAATTATTTAAAGTTCAGCAATGCCAAATGTTATGATCCTATGATGCAGAAATATTTTGGACGGTCTGACATTCTTTATGTTGACTTAATCTCCTGCAGATTTCAGTTTTCACATTACAAAGTATGTCTTTTAGGTACTTGGTGCCATATGTATATCAGTGATTGGAAGAATTGAACAAGACCACATGCATAAGGCTATAACAAGAGTGTATCAGGTTGAAAAATATATCGTGCCTCTTATCCAACCATACCCCAAGCCAGATCTTGGCAAAATATCACTATCTCATAAGCCATTTGTCATTGTCGGTTCCATTTTGAATGCATGCTCATTATGATGTGCTCGGATCTAGATGTACCATGTGCTACACATTCATCTCCCCATCCATCTATAGCTGTTGGTCTCTTATAAATTCTACCTTCTGAAAATTCTTTAAGACATACTCTAATATCCCATTCACGGTAGACAAGTTTAAGTCTTAAGCATCATGTTTAGCAGAGGTAGAATCATCTTACATTAGTTTTCTATATGATATTATCATGATCTGTGCCATTTGGAGTAGTCATGTTCTGACTGTATTTTTTGTTTATACATGTACATTTAGCTCTTTCAGCTGTTGCTCTAAATATGACTGCAATTTCCGAAATCAAATGTGGTAAGATTGAGCTGGCCGTGACAACAAGAATCATTCACCTCTGGTCCATACCTGATCGCTTGAATCCTCCTGAAGACGGGAGTATTCACATGCTACTTTTGGATGAAAGGGTTTAAATTTGTGTTATGCCTATACTATTTTCCTTTTCCTACAACATAATCGTGACTGCTCTGTAGATGCATGCATCAATCAATTAGATAAACATTGTTTTTTTAATCGACATCAGCTTAGGTAAATTTAAGGTTAGGTTGATTGATTATGTCACACCAATAAAATTTGTTTTAGGTTGTTGAGTGTTTATAAATTAGGGTACTCTCTATGAGTTTTTAAAAAACTAGTATGCTGACCCGTGCGTCGCACGGGTTTGATAAGTTGTACGAATTTATTTTAAATTGCATGATAACTAAATTGAGTGTGAACATAATGTAAGTTATTTGAAAACATAGTATCGAAATAGTACATATTACACTAATAAGTGTATAGAGTAGTTTTTTTTGGTAGTGAGTGTATAAAGTAGTTTAAAACAACATACATCATATTTGTTCATGTCACACGTTTCGAAACACTTCTTCGTATACGACGTTAGACGTCTCTTGTGTTTACCATTAAAATTAATTTTGAAGGGAAGTATACAACCTTCTAACCCCACCACTATTTTACCCAGCAAAGTTTATTAGAGGGGCACTAGTAGCTAGGTGAGAAACATTTACCATTCCCATGTTTCCAACATTGAAAAATCAACTATCATTTGTTACTCTTTTCAATTAACGTGACAGAAGCATGGATCCACAAATATTCCACCCTCAGTTTTCGATAACATACATTAAGCCATGCATATTTTCATTGAATAATTCGTATTGTTTTAAAACGGATATATTTGGCAGATTAGTTCTTCATGTAGAAATAATTGTATACCAAATATTGTAGCTATCTATTTTTCCATCATGCAAATTTACATTTATCTTCTATTTGCTTTTCCTTTTTTATTAAAACGGGTACATTAGTCACACAATGTTGGTATATAACCGTTACATTCACAATCTTTAGGATTATATACATTTCTTAATTAAAATATCATTGTGAAATTATGAAATAAACTTGGCATGAATAAACCTTGATTAGAGTCAAGTGTTCTTACTCACAATATGTATACCAATATAGACCTTGATACGGTGACATGAATATACCAATATAGAACGAAGGTTCTTACCGACAATATATATTTGGCAATACATATTGTAACCTTAAAATTATGGCAACATATGATAAATACCACCAAACAATTCGCATACAATGGTTTGCTTTGCAACTCAGCTCTGTGGTAAATCAACATATGTATTTAATAAATATTTTCACATCTGAATGATTTTTTTTTAAAGCAAACTGTTTGACCAGTTTCTTTTAAGCAATTCTTTGTTGACAGTTGCATAAAAAACTGAAATAAATGCGCACACAGAAATAGCAAGAGCTGAATGTTTTTCATTGAAAATTGCTTAAACTGAAACTCAAATTAAAGAAATACTGCAAAATCGGCATAAACAAAACAGATGCCCCATTACATAATATATTTTCAAAAGTCAAATTATGAAGCATCAGGCCATGAAGAATTAAACTAAATGCATCGAAATGAAATTCCTTAACAAAATACAACGGGAAATGGGAAAAAAAATAGGAACCAAGACAACTGAAATTCCATATTCAACTACAATTCAAGCCACTAAAATAGTGCCTAACTGACTATCACTAAAACATAAATAGTCTCGTTGCTTCCAGCCACTGGTGCACCAAATGTTTCCACAGTCATCCACAACATTGACAGTGGTTTTTGCTTGGTCTAGAATTTGCGCACATCTTCCTTCGCATTTCAGGATCTATTACAATAATAACAACAACAAAAAAACAATACACATTAGGTTAACAGTATTGAAACGTTAAGTCAAAAGAAAAATCACAATTCTCAAAATATATTCATACAAAAAACCCTTTATATGTGGCGTAAATTGCGACCAGAAAGGTATGTCAATTGCAAAGAGCAACTGCAGAGGAGAATTGTAAACACGATGAGCTTCTCCCCAAGATCTCCGAACTGAAACACCAAATTCAATCCCTGGAGCGTCAAAGGAGAAGAGGTTAATATTTAAAGAAGTGAATGAAAGGATATTTGACATTGAGATGTGTCATTGAAAAAAATTGAATGTTGTTAAGAGTGCTCCCTTAGAAAACGAAAATAGAGGCAGTAGAGGGGATTATCCATCCATGTCCGCCATTGACATAGCAGATAAGGATACCTTGAGCCATGTTTTAATATGCAGGTATATACAGCATAAAGTGTGTGGGAAGAGATACATGTATATGCATTGGAAACGCACAAAAACATTACTATGTGGATGTTAAAAGCAAAGGAAGTTCGATATTCTAAAGGTCTGAAAATTAGCACGTTTAATGTTGTTTTTCAATGAAAGTCGTTCCATTTTTCATAAAAGAAGGCACTAAATGTGGCATTAGAATAGGAAGGGTCACAACTATAGTCAGCCAAAGGAGTACATTGAAAATGATAAACCAGGCAGACCATCATTAATCAATATCGGCTGAGATGGAAATAGAAACAATAATAATTCGAAATTCAAATTGTGAGTAGAATAAGAGGGGGAAAATTAGGTTTAGCAATTAATGATAAGTGATTAGAGGGAAAAAATTAGGTTTAGTGATAAGCAAGACCTAATAAGCTTTAAGAGTAAGTGATATATCATTCATTAATATCAATATCTTAAGGTCATTGAACTTAAGGTCGAACACCTACAAGTTTCGATTCTTTGTTGTACATGTTGTACGTTGTATCATAATATTTTACACTATGATGAAAATGGTAGAATGCTCATCACGCTATGATTTTCTTTTTTTTACTTGGTGCGGGAAAATTCATGCGAGCATAAGGAAGAATTTGATCTCACTGTTTAAGAATGATCTAAAGGAATCAAGCTATGTATTTGAGAACTTTATAGTTGGTTCGAATGATCATGCTTATAAGAGCACTGACCACAAGTATAAGCTGGATTTTATGGGAGGCACAAAGGTTTTTAAGGTCACTTCAGGCAACATTCCTGCATCTCAATTCAGCTTTGTGCCATTCTTGGAAATTCAGTCGGCTACAAAGAAGTGTTTCAAAATGTTCAATAGTCATTTTAAATTGTTGGTTTGCACTCCATATTCTAGACAGTTAAAAATTTAACTTTACTTTTCTATATTTTTTTCCCACATTTTCAAGTACGTTGAAGGAGTTTTTTATTTTCTCAATTTTTTTCATCTTTTTGGTATATTTTTCTACTAGGAAGCCTATGTAATTGATCGCAACTTGGCTTGTGTTTGGTTTTCCATTTGCAAGCCTATGTAATTGCTCACAACTTGGCTCGTGTTTGGTTTTCCATTTGCAACACACAAAAGTCAAAAATATCTTTACACGCTTTTCGATACGTTTTTGACATAATTTTCTTAAGCTAAAAATACTAGGCTTCTTCGTTAACGTGGTTTTTTGTCGTGATTTCCATCAAACTCCGTTTTGTAAATTTCCATCAAACTCCATTTTGTAAACGATGTACCATTATCCGATACGTGTTTGACGTGATTTCCAGAAGCTCACAATACTAGCTTCTTCATTAACATGGTTTTTTACTCTGGTTTCCATCGAACTCTGTTTTATAAACGTTGTAGCAAACAGACACTTACCCTTCAAAATTGTAACGAACACACCGGTTTTCTTGATTTTATTATTAATGAAACAATATAACTTTTATTTCGTCAAAACATTCTACTGCTGATTTTTTTTTAATCAATTTTGGACCACCATAAACTATTGGGTTAAATATGTTTTTTATCCTTATAAATATACCAACTTTTCTTTTTAGTCCCTCTAAATTTTTCCTTCAACTTTTAGTCCATATAAAATTTTCAATCACTACTTTTGGTCCATATTTTTAAGTTAATTTTAGTGTTTTTATTAATGAAACTGTGTAGAATACTGTAAAAATATTTCCCAAAAAAAAATTAGAATTAAATATGAATTTTTAACTGTCAAAAATATGAAAATTCATATTAAATTCATGTTTTGTTAAAAAATTCTAATTTTTTTTGGAATGGTTTTTATAATATTATGAATTTTTCTGTAAAACTTTATTCAAAAATATGAATTCTACATATGAGTTTACTTTAAAATAAGGACAAAAAGTGAAGATGAAAAATATTTGAAGGACTAAAAGTTAAAAGAAATTTTTAGAGGAACTAAAACGAAAAGTTTTTTTTTTGAAGAAGCTAAATTAGCCCACCTAAATTGACACCAGAGAGAATCGAACCTGAGACCTCAAGGAGGGACACATTCCCAAATCCCAAACCAATGCCACTAGACCAACCCAAATGGATTCTAAAACGAAAAGTTTAAATATTAATAGAAACCAAAAACATATTTAACTTGAATTATTCACCCACGTCAACTCATAGCTAAATGGCCTAAATTACACATTGAGCGAGTTCCACCGTCTTTACACCATACAATGCATGTTCGGCTCATTATCTTTTTATTACTTGATCCACCACTTTTGCTCAGAAACAATGCCATATTAGAAGTAGGTATCCTTACACGATATGGTTTCTCCCATGAACCTCTTGGTAGCTATTGAGGACCACGTCATAAGGTCAGATTTGTTGCTGGTCTAAGGGCGAATCTACAATTTGGACTTTAATTGATAAGTGTATACAAAACTTAAATTCTAAATAGTGAAAATAATCTACTTTAAGATGATAATTTGTGTTACGTTAATAAGTAATCTAATAAAAATATAAGAATTTACAAAAAAAAAAAGAATTTTATATTTAATATTTAAATGGTCGTACAAAACAATTCTCACGGGTATTTCTTGATACAAGGTTACTAGCAATGGTGTTTACATCAATAAATTTTATCCTATATTTTTCAATATATAAAATTGTTAGATCATTTAATATTTTTTGTAACATTGAGATCTCGCGTAGTTTTTCAATATTAGTGATATGTTCAACATTATTCTCATGTTCTTTGAGTTTATCACTTAAATGTTTTCAATCATTCACTCCATCGTTTGTTAAAGGACTCACATGGCTGCTATTTTGAGAAGTGAGCAATTTACACAAAAACAATATACTTTATTTACATGTTTCGACTAAACTAACCATTTTCTTTCAAAAGCTCGTCCATTACTTAACTTTCTAGAAAAATAAGAATATGGAAAGTGCCTAGAAAGTATGTTTATAGGAAATGTGATATTCAATTCTCAAATAGGCCAATTTTTCAACTCAAATGTCTTTGGTTTTAGCATCAAGAATACCTCAATTTTTATGATCATATATATCTAAAGAATGAATGAAGTGATCATTGATACCTATATCAACATTTGACGTATCATGAAACACTATCATTGTCATTGATGAGATTGTCATCATTCGAATTTTCATTAGCTTGTTGAAGATTATATTTTTCTATGGTCAATCCATCATTATTTGAAGACTCTTTTACTCGTTTACAAACAAATCTATGTACGTACTGCTTCCTTTTGTGATTATGTTAATTCTAACATTCATTTTTTCTTTCCTTTTTTCTCCACCAGATGCATGTTTTCGCGGCAACATTATACGATCAAATTATGAAACAAATAGAACAATTTTGCATGAATCGTGCTCACAGTTGAAGCAACCGCTGAAAGTCTTTTTCTTTTTTCTCTTTATAAGTTGTTGCTACAACTTTGTCTTTCTCTCGCGTGTCTTTCTATTTTGTTAAATGATGCTACATTGTTCTTATTGCAAATTAGGGATTTGAACCCCTTTTGAGTAACATCACATGATAACTTCTAAACGGACAACAAAGGTACTAAGACTTTATTTATTTTTTATTTAATGAACCCCTAATTTTTATTTTACATTTTGAGGCTTAAATTTTAGACTTATTTTTAAGGTCTAGGACGACCGTCCTGTCTGAGATCCAACCCTTAACAAAGTAACTCCTAGAAAATATAGATTTATCTTTCATTTCCATGCTAATTATAATTTACCGTAAAAACCACATACAAGACAATTTTTTTTATCATTGATCAATTAGTTAAAAAAAATGTGTATTCTATTAGTATAATATTGTGTGTCTTAAATAACTTCTAGATTTATAAGGAAATTATATTATAATTTAATGTACAGCGAGGCAAATATCTATCATTGAAGCATATTATAGTCGTGCTTTCATGAATCAATTAGTTAAAAGAGAAATATGTATTCATATCATGTCTCTCGAGTATCATCTAGATAATGTTTTGATTAAAATTAAAATACACTAATTTTAAGTTACTGTATAAAGTGTACATGAGACAAAAATCACAGTGTGTTAGTTAAAATATCATCTTTCACGAGTCAACTGGTTAAAAAAGATACTCCATATACATTTCATTAATAATGTGTATTGCCAATACTTTCTACATGGTACGTTGAAGAAGATTATAATACACCAATCATAGTGTACAATATAAATTATAAACTATATATGAGACAAACATTTTTAACCGGTAAAATATTTATAAACGTTCTCAATTATCTCTACCTAGAAAAAAAGTCTTATAAAAAGAAATATTAGTCCAAAAAAAGTCTCAGATTCCACCCTGAACAAATTGCTTGCAAACAAAGCATCACACCACCTCCCCACATGTAATGCCATGAACCATGCTTTAAAAGCATATGCACCGTTGAGATTGGGTCCAAATTATCTGACAAGTAACTAGCACAAGAACAAACACAAATTAGAAAAAGAAATGAACAATATGGTTTCTGCTGGAGAAAGAAGGGTACTGTAATTTTCAATAACTAAATGCCAACAAATCTATTGCTGTTCAGTAATCATTAATGACAAAAATATGCTGTGAAAGTGTTTCAGGATGTACAACTACTTAGCACTAATTAGTTGCAATGTTTAGCCTCTGTTAATTTCTAAATTAAGAAAGTATGAATAAATCCCTCTAGTAAAATATGAGACCGACACATTTTCTCACACATGTTTAGGCTTCCTTATTTTACGTATAGAGCACGTGACACCTTTAAACTCAGCTAGTTCTAAGTTCTAACACATGACCTGACACACTCATTCAGATCAAAAACGTTCCATAAACTCCACCACCTATATCCCATGTGAAAGCCCCTCAGTTTCACAAGGCATAGTACATAAATACAAATTTATTTTGCCCAAACTACTCATTTACGCTCATATTATCCAAGCAGATGGAGCCAGAAATTTTATAGAGTCTGGACAAAAATTGTACATTTTCGGCGGATAATTTTATAGACTTCCCATATAATATTACTTCCTTTCTGCGGATAATTGCACATTTCCTGCGGATATACCTTTTCCTGCAGATCCTAAAATTCTAAGGAAACAATTAATCATATGAAGGTATTACATTTACCCGAGAACCTAAATCTTTGGTAAAATCTGCAGGAAATGTGTTTCCTGCAAAATTTACACCAAAATTCACTGGTAAATCCGTAGAAAAAGCGAGAGGTTCTAGTAATAGTTAGACTTGCTACAAAGAAAGTAGAAGGTGAGCCTGGACTAGTGCCTTGGCTAATTGGGTTGGCTCCGCCCTTGTACACAAGACACATTAATAGTGTATAATATTATTGGTGAAAGTTTGTATAACAAAATAAATTATTGGTAAAAGTTGTTCAGCATTTTTATAAGGAATAATCAGCAAAAATATGATTTATTATGCTTTATAACGTTAAAAAAGTACACCAATTATAATAGAATTGTTATTATTTTTTATTTTTCTTAAGGAGTTTGTAATAGAATACTGGAGTTTTTTTTTGAAACAATAATAGAATACTGGAGTTAGTATCCATTGATATAATGATATTTTGAAAATTGACAAGTTTTAGAAGGATTTGGGTACTTTAATTTACACCCATCAACTATGTGTTTTTAAACATAATTATGTACACCAATAAACAATAACCAATTTGATTTTTTATATTAATAATAATATAATTACATGTTTATGTCATTTATCACGTTGCTTATAAATTGCGGGCTTAAGTTACTCTCTGAATTTGGACGTGAAACTATAAGACTTAACAAACAGAATACAAACTTAGATCCTTGTGGGATTTAAATCGAATCTTTATCAATCGGATCGACCTACGTTTCCAACGTGAAGCCATTTTTATCAAAGGAGTTGGCACGTATAATTAGACTATTCATTGACATCAACTATTGATCCATACCTGACCTAAAATTTATAGCCTAATAATTGAGCAAGGGTTGGAGATGATGACGGCAGGCTGACACTTCCACAACGAAAGTTAGTGTACATGCAAACACTCCGACTTAAAATGAGCATCAAAGGTGTGAGGTATTTAGGATTAGGAATCTCTTAAACTTGAGCCATGAGTTAGACTTTACAAAAGCAGCATTATGTTTTTAAGAACAAAAACTCTGAGAAAAATGGTAACTACTGTCCCTAAACACTAGTTAAAGAAGCAAATATTGTATAAACTTTATTGAAAGTCGTTTAGTCAAACTAAGTATAAGAAATGTTTATTTTAATGTAAAATTTTTCTTTTTTTTTTGTTTGTTTAACTAGTATTTTAGGGACACTAGTTAACATGACCCCTTCTAATTTGACAATTCTCTGGAAGAACAACTATAGACCACTCATGATTAGAAATGAATTAGATGATCCAAATTTGATCAACGACCTTGATACAATGTGCCTCATCAACAAGTCCATCCTTTGATCTGCTCTGAAGCTAATGACTTTGAATGATCCAGTTTGTTAGTAAATTAGGCATACCATGAATAAATATGATTTGAATTCAAGTGCAAAGTTTTGTTACTATTAGATTATATTAGTTTTTTTCCTCATAAATATACCTCTAAATATATTTTTTCCAATTTGTATCTACATATAAGACAATTTATATCAAGAGCATTTTAATGAGATGGTAAAGGCTTTCTTCCAGTTTAACGAGAGGTCCCAAGTTCGACCTCATCCTTTGAAATACAACATTGTTAAAGCTCTTAATAGAGAGAGATAATTTTACCATCTATTATATCATCCACATTGATGGAGTCTTTACCATTTAAGATCTGTTACCTAATAGGTACCTCAATGTTAAATTTTTTTGTAGGGTCTTCTAGGACCCAGGGTCTCACTTAAGACCTCAATGCTTAAGTGGACCCCACATTACTTTTTCTTAAAATAATAATTATCATTGTACTATTGTTTTTCATCTGCAACTTGACTTTTTTTAATTTCATTGTACTATATTGGTGGGACTTATATAGACATTTTGTTAGAGGTCTCCATTGGAGTGATTAAGTACCTATTATATACTATTACTAAAAAAATATAAAATGATGATGTGTCCATATAGGACCCGTTTAAGACCTCAAAATTGAGGGTCTCTATTGTGGATGCTCTTATTGTTATACATGACTTGAGAGACTAATCTATGCACTCCGGACAAAGAATATCCAATTCAAAATAAAATAAAAGACTATTTATAACAAAATATTTATCAACATTACATTATATTGAAAATAGATCCACATTTATTTTGACATTTTACACATCAAACAAGAACATTGTCCAATATGCAGAAAACAAAATAGTCTTTCGCCATGCAATAGTGTCGTTTTCACCATTGTTAAACAAATAAATCATACTTATCATATACATCATCCGGTCACTATTATAAACAAAAATCAACATTTTAGATTCATTCGTAAAATTATGTATTTGGTTTATAATAAAGACCATATACAACATTAATTAAATGAATTTAAAATATTTATTTTTGCTTGAAATAACGATAGGAGAGTGTATCTTTTAATTTATAGGTGAAATTTGTTGATTCTATGATGAAAATTATTTTGTGTATGATTCAAAACTTATCTCATTTGTCCAAAATAGAATTGATCTCAAATAAATGGTTTTTTTAAAAGCAATTAACATTTTAAAATGTAGGGTCAAAGAGTATTGATGACCCAATAACCAATTAGAATCTTTTTCTTCTATACATCTGTTATAAATTGTATAGTTGAGTAGCCTCTCCAATTTTGGTTCTAAAGCACAATATTGTGCAACAATGTATGATGTAGTAGAGAAAAAGAGAGCTGAGATGGGGAAGAGAAGAACCAAAAACAGAGCAAAAGAATCAAAATCATACACACTCCCTTCATCACCATCCCACTCATTCTCATCATCTTCATCCTCAGATTTTGAGTTCACAATCTCCATTTCACCTCGCAAATCCTCCAACACACTTTGTCCTGCAGATGAACTCTTCTACAAAGGCCAACTTTTACCTCTTCATCTCTCCCCTCGTATCTCCATGGTACGTACCCTCCTCCTCTCTTCCTCCTCCACCTCCTCCGCCACTTCCTCCTCCACTGCTCCCCGTGACTCCACCGGTAGTAGTGCCTCCAATGATTCCAACACTTCTTTCATCAGTGATCTTGCTCTTTTTCCTGACTCTTGTGATTCTTCACGACCAAGTTCTGTAACAGAAGATGATGAGTTAAAACGTCACAACAATTCCTCCAACAACACTAGATCCAATTCACAGTTGAAGAAAACCAACAAGTATTTCTCTTTGTCTAGATTCTCCTCTGTTTTTCGTAAAGAAACCGTTGCTAAAACTCGAGAAGGTGAAACTTTTGCTAATAGTATTAACAACAGTTCAGTGAAGATGAAGAGAATGAGTGTTACTGCTAAAGAGGTGATACGAAAATATTTCAAGAAAGTGAAACCATTGTACGAGAAACTTTCACAAAAACAGCAACAAACAGTGGAGGAAGGTGCAAATAGTAATACAAATACAACAACGTTAACTACGACAACGGTTATGTCTTTGTTAACAAAAACAGAGAGATCTGAGAAGAAAGAGAATGTGGCGGGTACTATGTTATCTCATTCGTTTTCGGGGAATTTAAGGTATCCAAGAAAGAGAAGCTGTGTTTCAAGTTGTCCTTCTTCGATGAGATCTTCACCAAGTCATTCAGGTGTTCTTACACAAAAGGGTGTTCTTCGAGATGCTTCTTCCATGGAAGAGTTGCAGAGTGCTATTCAAGGTGCTATTACTCATTGCAAAAACTCTTTGATTACGAATAAACCAGGGGTTAGTAGTAATCATGAAATTAATCTCATCTAACTGTCTTGTAATTTGTTTAATTTACTGTTTAGCATAATAGCATGCAGTCTATGAAGCACAGACACCAAATGTTGATGATAATTTGAGAAAATTAGTTATAGAATGTAATAGCATAAATATGACACACGTTGAACATCAACCACGTCTTCGATGAAAGGTGTCGGTGCTACAAAGGTGATGCAATTAGTTTCTTGAACTATGTTTTTTGTTCTCATTAATTAACCAACAATCATGTTAATGTTAAAAAAAGAAGAATATTTTTCTTTTTTGTATTGTAGAATCTGACGTGGAATTGTTAGAACGTTGCATTTGCATGTGACTGAGTAGTTAGATTTGTAACGTGCTTTTGGATTTTTGCTCGGGGAAAGTGGAAAAACTTTTTCTGACTGTTTTTTTATTGCATTGGAAAATTTGAAATCTTGTTCTGTCTGTGTAGTAATTTAGAATTTAGTTGTAATATTAAGAGTGACGTTGATGTGGTAGAGTACAGTGGTGGTAGTAATTGCTCTGCAAAGCAAAATTGGCACCATATGAATTGGAGTTTTCAGTGAATTATGGTTCCATTTGTAACTTCTCAAAATCTGAAGCATATAGTATAAAATAATGATATTAATGAATACAGCATTTTGATTGATTGATACTACTGAGTCCTTCCTTACATGTATAAATGCAATAGTACAGAAAAGAACTGGATCTGATAATAATGCATGTGCGTGGCTTGAAAGGAAAGTTCAACTCTTCTACTTCAAGTAATAGGATATGGCGTTGTATTCTAGTTAATTAATTAAATGTGCATTTATTGTTTAATCAAAGAGGCATGTAGTAGTAGTAGTAGGAAGATTCGTGTATGCTTCCTTTACGGGTCGGTAGTTTGTTTCTTTGAAATTTTTCTCTGAAGTTGATTACACACATTACCTATGCAAACTTTTCTGTGCAAAATACGAGTCATGTGTTGTTGGATCTAGAATATCTTTGTATATGCATTTTATTTTATGCTGCCAAATTTTGACTTCAACATATTGTTTGGATTTTGGTTAGAATTATGTACGTAAATTGATTTGGATACATTCACATACATATAAAAAAAGTGTATAGTAACCAAAAACAGAAAAATACTAACAAAGTGTATTAAATGATAAGTTTGAGGTTACAAATTTCAACTCTTTGTCTAATTAGTTTTACGGTGACAAATATTGATTTTGAATGAACTAATTATGTAAAATTAAGTTAAAGTAAGTCGAACTATTAAAGGTAAAAATTATATGAGAATTCTTAGATACTTTGAAGTTTTTGTTAGCTACGTTAGGTACACTGTTAGATACATTGAAATTTGGTTGAGTATGGATAAAGTAAACTTATTCAAAATTTAATTTGATTTTTAAATAAGTTAATACAAAAATATATCATGAAATTGTATAATCAAATGATGGGTTCGGCACATACCCAACCAAACTTCACACGATAATGTATAATTCCAAAGACATGTTTAGTGTGCAGGATAACTAAACATGATACGATATAATTATCCTATTCTAATTAAATCGATAAATCGATTGTTTGATACACAAACACGATAAATTAAACTTATTTTTAATCTTATCATACTCGACCTTTATTATTTTTATCCTTAATTTTTGATGGACTAACAACCCTCCAAAACCCTTGTTCGACGACTCCCACCATCTTTGCTTTCTTTGATTGCTTCAAACAATTTTATTCTAATTTCTTTTTCTTTTTCTTTCTGCGTTGCTTTTGTGGTTGCAATTCAACTTCAATATTTTTTTTATAATATTTTTTCCTGTTTTTTGTGATTCGATTTTGTTCCATAACCCAATCATTTGTCTTGCTTCTGCTACTTGCTATTCATTTATTTATTTATTCTTTTACATAACTACACTTGTTTATTGTTATGTGATTGAAAAGTTTGCGTGTTTTTTAATTCCCTTTAAAACTTGGTCAGGTAATGCTTTACTATATGATTTATTTCTTATGATTTTTATTTGAGGTGAATTATTTATGACGTCAATATCAAATATACATCAAATACATGAAACATGATAGCATCGAATAATGTTATCATCTTTTTTATCATGTGTGCATCAAACGTATGATATAATAAATGTCTATCAAGTAACTATTGTATCATAACTTTATCTAACTTCTTATCTTATCACGTCTCTATCTTATCATGCGCATTTAATAGACCATAAATTCTAGTTTAAAAGTGGAATCAAGTTGGTAAAATTAATTCAACTAAAGATCAATCAAATATGAAAAAAAATAATCAATTTTACCCCTCAAATATTAATTTTATCTTTTTAAAAGTAAAAACAAGCATACACTAAAATTGCTTCTGATTTTATTACATTTGCTACTTACTTACACCTATGACCAATAATTTTTCTTAAAGAAAGCCATCTTAACAAGGATAGTTTGGAAATCTTATTCGTTTTGTTGTTCAGAAACCATAGAAGCTTAAGCTTTGGGATGAGGTTAATTAGAGTGAATGAGTAATTAAGGTAAATTTATGTAGCTAGGATCAAAGTTGTCATATCCAAGTATAGTCTCTCTCGGCTAGGGACATATCACATGCCATGATTAATTGACCAAGTATATAGCTAGCTCAGTACGATCACAAATGGGCAAATGGCCCCAAATGTGTTTCTAATCAAACAGAGTTTATATATAATCTAAAAATTCTCCCCTCTTTCATGCATGTTCACATCTCTAGCAATCATCATTTGAATAAGAATCACAAATATGGCATGTTGGATTCCTATTATTATGTACTTAATAATTCAGTCACCAAAATCCTAGTTTGAATTTCTTTCTATAATCACCATCACCATTCATTTGAATTCCTAGAATCACAAATATCATCACACGTATATTCCAACGGATTGAATCTCGCAATAGAGTAATTTTAGATTCCTCATTTTCATCACCGACGTCATCTTCACATCCAAAAAATAGCAACTTGGCAAAAAGAGAACCGTGGCCTACTGAGTGTGACATGGCATGCTGCTTATCAAATTTCATCTGACCTCGTCGTTATTACGTGACATAGACGAAAAACAAAAATAAATATTTTTTTTAAAAATCTAAATTATTGGGATGGAAATAAAAAGAAAAACTTTATTTTTAGTTTTAACTTTAAACATAAACATTGCATGTATAAGTGTATTCCTTCTGGTCATTATTATGAAGGAAAAAAAAAACTGTTTTTATGATGATTAGAAAAATTAGTGAAAAAAATATACATGTAGAATATTTGGAAAAAAAAAAAAGAAATTGCATTGATCACTCTTCAATATCGATGTACATAATTAATTATAATGATTATGTGGAAAAAAACTATTTAATTATAATGATTATGTGGAAAAAAACTATAATGTAAAAAAACAAAAACTTGTGATCAAAGCATGGCCGACTCAATAAGTTTCGAGCCTAAGGCGGATTTAAAAATGTGGTCCTTTGAAGTAATTATTTTTTTAAATGAAACTACAATATTTTATTTAATTTTATTTATTAATTTAGCTACTTATAAGAAATTACATTTATGTTGTGTAGAAGTTTATAATTCCTTTGATAGTCTCAGTAAAAAGATTAAAAAAAAAAGTTTATATTATCGTATTCATTCAAGTGCTCAAAGTAGATTGAATAAAAAGATAACAATTAAATAATTAAAAAGAACAATTTCAATTGTTATGCCTCCTTAAAAAAAATCTTCCATACTAAAGCGCGCAATCTTTTAAATGGTTGAAGGTAAAACACAATAACCATGCTTTTGATTACCATAGGTGGGTGCTAAATCCTTTTCATTTTCTTCTAATGATTCTTTTTGTTTTTGTGTATAATGTAACTTTAATTTTTTTTTCTTCACTCTAGCATTCTTTGAAGGTGGCAAGTATGGAAGGTTGATTAACATAATTCAATTTTAACTTCTTATAAAAATAGTTTTATAATATTGTAGTTAAAAGGAAAGATGAAGCGTGTGCAAAGATGGAGTAATTATATGTTTCAACCCCTATGTTATGATATTAATAAAAACATCATTGAAAAAATCAAAAACAAATACCACCAACTCTCTGAAATAACCAACAATTCAAAAGCATTTTTGATAAATTATTGTTTAATGCTAACTGGTTTGGTTTTTTTTCTTTCCCATTACCACAATCCATAAAACAAGCACAATTTCTAATTGTGATTTTGCTTCAAAACAAAACTTCTAATTGTGTTTTTTCAAGAGACAACTCTACTAATCTAAAAAGTTTAACATCATATTAAAGCGAACCATTACATCTCCAATGATGTGTCGTAACCTTATTTTACCCTTTTTACACCCCTCATATTTCTTTTAACTACATATTTACATATATTTATGAAGTATCTTATATATATGTAGTAAAATATATTTTAAAAAATAAAAAATAATTTGAAAGTTCTATGATACATATTTGCAGAGTATCAATATCCGATGCAAATACTTCCATAATATTCTATCCATATTTCATAGACCAATATTGATACTATTTTACAATTGAATTCGATCAATGATTTGACACCTCATAGATGAAAGGCATAGACAGCATGAACAAAAAAAATGCTTGTAAAAGGGAAATTGTGTAACTGCAAGAACAAGAGCCGGAGGATCGATGAAAGACAAATACCATGCAGCCGTCTAATTCATAGTTTTCATCCCCAAATTAATAAAATTCAATATTAAAACTAACTAATTAATTGATTTGTCATAAAAAAATACAATCACTAAACATACATTCTGACAGCTATTCTTATAAATATTATGCAAAATGACCTAACTTCTAAACATATTGTCCTCCTAATAATTCATTTTCAAATTCATTTGTGAATTAAAGTCACCATGGCATGTGGCTTAAGGTGTACCAGAGGGCTGAAAATCTGTTGTGGTGTCACAACCATTTTTCTAATTGTAGTATTAGTGATACTATTAATCTTATTCCTCACTGATTTCAAGCAAAAAGACCCCACAATTACACTTCAATCAGTTAAGTTTGGAAGGTTTCATCTTGATGTTCTCCCAATTTTGGATCTAAATATATCATTAGCTATATTGGTCACTGTTGATAATCCTAATCATGGAAGCTTTACATACCAAAACAGCAGTGCTTATCTTAATTACCGTGGTAATCTTTTGGCTACAGCTCCATTACATGAAGACACAATTCCAGCTCTTAAATCACATAACATAAGCACTATTTTGAATGTTTATGTAGATGTTACAGAAGTTCCGGATTTACTGGGCGATTATTTAAGTGGTGTTATAAATTTTACCTCAACAACTACTTTAGTAGGTAAAGTCAAGATATTTAATTTCATAAAGATCAAAGCTACAACTTACTCCACTTGTGATATCTTTGTATACATACATGGCCAAATTGCCAATTCAACCTGCAACAATAAAATCAAATTCTGAATGTACTTATTTTTTATTTTTATTTTTCACCGTTATTGGTATTATTGTTTTTATTTTTGGAACCTCCTATTACTATTATTGGTATTCATTCATATAGTTACTTTATATATACCTGTGGCTAATTAGCTAGCATTTGTAATGCGTATAAAGTTTCTGACTTGTAATCTAGTTGGTTGCTTATATATACTTTCTGATCTGCATTAAATTGAATTTTTGCACAGTTTAAAATGTTATTTTGAATGCCTTACCCATCTTAATTTTGTAGGAAAAGACCTAGTTTTGTTTTGATTTTAACTTGAACTAATATTCTTTTACATAATTCGTTTTTAACGACTAAAGTTCATTAAACACTTGATTAGAAAATGTTCAGTTGGCACACTGCAATTTTTTTTTATTAAACCTTTGCAATATATATATATATATATATATATATATATATATAAT
>Ga0315915_1000466_pt1 | contig 41481 bp, 12 predicted proteins | sample MpolbnodulesMG_FD_207738 | JGI IMG/M metagenome (GOLD analysis project Ga0315915, IMG submission 207738) | Medicago polymorpha root nodule microbial communities from Los Angeles, California, United States - branched nodules | ecosystem: Host-associated > Plants > Roots > Nodule | place: USA... | reverse complement strand
TTAAAAGAAAAAACAATCCTAAGAAATCTCATGTTTTCATGAAAGACTTTTTCATGCTAAAATTTCACTAGACAATCCCACAAAATCCATCAAAATCTAATTTATTAAACAATCCTTCCAAATTTGAATGATTTTGAATACCACTAGACTTTTTTTAAGTGATTAAGAGTCTTGATTGAATACCACAAGACTTTTTTTAAATGACAAAGAATCTTGATTGAATACCACAAGACTTTTTCATGATAAAAAAGTCTTTTAAAATCCCTTAGAATCATGATCCAATACACCCCCTTAATTCTAATTTTTTTTTGCTTTAAAATTATGTCATTTCATATAGTTCTTTAGAGTAAATTTCACTCACCTTGTAATAATAAAATTTAATTTAATGAATTAAGATTTTAATTTTGTAAACAATTAAGATTTTATTTGATTGTTGGTAACATTTTCTTACTTTAATATGTCATAATGGTGTAATTAAAAAAAAAAAGGTTATCATAAATGGTGATTTGACTATGATTGTTTCAACCTTGCATTGTCACATGTAACATTTTCTTTGTATTTAACTTTGATATGCCATGTGTATTATCTCATCCTCAAATGTATGTATAGAGGATACGGATTAGATGTGTTAGGTCAAAAGCACAAGTTCTCGTAAAGATCATTTTGACAAATTAGATGTCTTTCTAACTTTATTAAATATATCCCTAACTATTGTTTGGGATTATATGTAACTATTTTTTCCTTCCTTTCGTTCATGAGTTTTTTATTTTCATTGGGTACATACTCGAGAGTTTCTTATCTCACCCTACTTGTTTGTCGCGCGTCCTACAATATTTCAGATTATATATTTTGAAGAGTGTTATAGATACTCTCTAACACTAACTCTTTTAATAGTGAAATTCATGCGGATATCACACTTTGGAAATGGATCCCACATAAAATTGTGAGACCGACATAGGATTCATTCAATCGAAGAGTGAATGTTAGAGAAAGTGCTAGAAAGAGAGTGTGCATATAAATTCTTACATTTCAAATGGTGTAAAAACATTAAAAAAAAAAAATATCCTTCGTAAACCCTCAATAGGGCGCAATAGAGTGCGTGAAATGCTTGGAGGGTGAGAAAAGAAGCTCTATGCGTATTTTAGTTCTATACTGGAGCAAAGATCTAATCCGTCGAGAGTCCAATCTATTAATAACTTCTCCAATCACCCGTGAGCCTCGCACCTTCTATAATCATTTCTCACAAATTCCTAATTTATGGGTGTACATGGTTTGAGTCAACTCACTCAACCCACAAACAACTGGTTGGGTTGCATAATTGAGTGAAGTTGATTTTCATTTTAATCAATCCACCTCTTTTAGGTTGGATTCCGATTTCAATAATTTGTAAATCACTCAATCCAACTCAAACCAGACAATTAGGGGTGGGAATAGGCCATACTGCTCGTCAGGGGCCTATGGCCCAGTCTACTTAAAGTATGGGTCGGTCTAACTCGTTTAGTAAATAAGCTAGGTTCAAGCTTTTTAAAAAACTCATTAATTTAAATAAGTTAGACTAAGGCTTATATTCAAGCTTTTTAAAAAAAAACACATTAATTTAAATAAGTTAGACTAAGGCTTATAGAAAAGTCTACTATACCGACCCATATTTGTGTATTTACATATACTCAATTTTATTAATAAATTTTCAGTTCCTTCGAATTTTTAATACCACAACTTATTTATTTTATTTCCAATTTTTTGGTCATTTGAGATTTTCAATGAGTTACAAAACTCTTATTTTCTCTTATTCCAATTCCAACGAGTAGACATATTGTTTGGTATTAACTCTTAATCTCTTACTCTTATCATTAAAATCTCATTTCAAATTACAAATTAAGGAACTCTATTAGCAAAAAAAAAAAAAAAAGTCAAATGTATGCGATATGGAAGTACAAAATGGATGTCAGTCTCCACAAACGTTTGTTGGATATACAAACAATATATGTTTATAAAGTGAAAAATGGATGTATAGACTCTTCAAAATTTTACTGGCCTATCAGCCTTTTAAAATGATTGACACAAATTAGGATTTTTGACAAACTTTTTTTTTTTTAATCGGCAAAATATTATTAACCAACAAGCCCGTGCAAGATACACTAATAAGCTCGGGTGGAAAAAAAACATAATACAATGGGAAATCGGTTGCCACAAAACACCGGCTCGAACAAAAACCCCTTAAGAAACCACCCCATAACAATAAACAAAACCGCTGCTCCCAATGAGGGAAACCAGCAGCAACAGCTGCCCAGACCCAACAGAAACCGCCGCAGCTGCACAGGCGCAGCAGAAGCAGCAGCAACTGCACAGGCATGGCAACCACTATGACTTTGAAATCTAATAACACCAAAATTCAAGCCCATAGCTAAGCCATTACCCCTCTGAACAGCCCCAAGCAAATGCCCTAAACTGGCAGCACCTATCACAGCCAAAACTGACCCAAAAAACCAGCTGCACAGCCGACAGTAACAGCACCAACAACTGCTGTTCTGTCATGACAGCAGGCCAAAACCGAAGCCACAGGAACCCCAACAGCCAGACACGAACAACATCCACAGGACAGCCACGACCTTACCTCAACAGGCATTCTCGAGGACCCCAACTCCACTCATAAAACAAGCTAACCGAAGAATTTGATCTACCTAGCAACTATCTCCATGACAACACTTTAACCTCCTCCACTAGCTCATCCCATCTAGCAATAACATTATTAAAAATGCGATCATTTCTAGCCTTCCAAATCACCCAAATCCCAACCTCCCAAATCATCCGTAATCCGTTCCGAACACACTAACAGGACCCCCCACTCCAACACACTAATAGGTCATGTTAGACTTTTAAAACATTTGACAGACTAATAGATCAGACTTAGACTTTATTTTTTTAAACAATACTTAACCTATTTAAGTAAAGCTCAGTTTGACCTGACATATTTTCATCCCTACCAACAATAGAGATTTCATAAAAAAAAAATATACGAGTTTTTTCTTTTTACAATACAAAGAAATACCCAAATTTTATTCTATCTTCTTATTTTACAAATTCTTATTTTTCCCATGATTCCACTTGTCACAACCGCATATTCATAAATTTAATAGTATCTCATTCTTGAAATGTATCTTACTATATTTGCTAAATTATACTGGTGTATTCATAAATGCATTACTATTTTATTTTTATATTCTCATTTGTTGTATGTTTATATGTTTGATGCCAACGAATATAGTAAAAATAGGTTACGCATGTTTTAGGATAAAAAATAAGGTTGAGTCATTTTTTTTTTTTGAAGGAAAAATAAGGTTGAGTCATGTTTTGCTCATCATCTAAAATGAAATTAAAATAAAATAAAACAAAGAATGTGGGTAGCCCGCTACCCAACCCGAAATCAGGATTCCCTGCATGATTTGCTTGTGGTTATGACCCAAATCGGCCGACCGACCCATATACAACCCTACTAATTTCAATGGGCAGAAACATTCAAAAGATGGGAGATTTGTCGCAAGATCAGTGTAAGGTGGCAATTTTATATTTTCCAAAACTATTTTTTTTTTTAACAAGCTTCCCAAAACTGTTCTTAAATGTAGTCAAATCTTATATTGATGAACGAGTTTTTTTATAGCTACATTACCTTAAGAAGAAAAGGTGCCAAAATTGAAATAGCTGTCTAGCTTTTTTCTCCTACCATCTTTATCAAGAAAAGAAACAATTTCACAAATTTTATCCTTCTCGCCAGCTAGTGTTACGTTGCAATTTTAAATGCTTGTCTGACTTAATTTTCTACTATCTCTTTCAAGCAAAAAGAGCACTTTCATAGTCTTTTTCCTTCACAGTGACAAGTGTTATGTTGCAATTTTGACTTGAGAGAACCTATTTTATGTGATGGGTTATGGGTCAGCATCAACATGGACAAAACATGTAAAGTCTTTATGTGATAGTATCAATTTTAATGAGCATATGTACCTATATGATATTCTAAAACACTGTTGCTAATAACCATGTGGAGGTAGCCTATTATTCCAGGCAATTGTTGTAGAACTTACCCTTTAAAACCAAGGACATCTCTTTATGACCACTTCAATTATCATATTTTCCTCCTTGCTCCTACTCACCATGATCCATTCATTTTCTGTTTTATCTATTTTTGGATCTTTACTTTTTTCTTAGATATATTTGCATGTTTACGTAAGTACTTGTAACGTCCTGAATATTGTAAGTTAACAAATTAACATTTACCAATTTAGAAAAATACTGATATTAGAAGTTGAATAAATGAGTAAAAGATTAAATTAAGAGAACAAAATCATAATAAAAAGAAGTATGAATCTTGGTTAACCATTTTACTCCCTCCGTGTCCTATTTAAGTTTTCAGTGAATGGTGAAATATTAATAGTGTTGATTTTAATGGTAAAAGATTTAAGAAAATGATTAATAGTGTTGGTTTTGATGGTAAAATATGTATCATTTACTGAATCACTCTTACTAATTATAATTAGCAGAGTAATTTTAGATGATTGAAATGCAATAAATAAGAGTATGTTAGTGGAAAAGAATAATAAATGTTGTATTTGTATTATAAAAGGACAAAAAAATTGAGACAAAACTTTAGAAAAGAGAACCTAATTTAAGACGGAAAGAGTAAGTCTAATCACAAAGAAAATAACCGTTGACTTGTCTGAAAATGATTGGAGTGATGGAGCAGAGGCAATACTTTGAAGAGAGATTCTTTCCAATGTTTCTTAAAATCAACCTTCAATCTAGACATTAAAAAAATAAAAATAAAAATAAAAATTGAAGAAGATTGATGTTCCCACATCAAAGGGTGTTAGGAAACACCGTGAAAATACCAATATAACCTCTTCGACAATTAACTGTCGATGGAATTCGGGGTTAAAATTGTCATTTACTGGTGTTTCTCAGCAAGACAGCAATTTTCTTAATTGAAACATAACAAAACGCAGATCCAAATCGGAGCCAATAAACCCAATATCTCAAAAAATTGCTCTTTAAGCTGCTAAATTGCTCTCCTACACCTCAAATTTACCATTCTGCCCCTAGTGGCAGTTAAATGTCACTATCCAACTATATTTAACTGCCGTTACGCTCTAATACGCAGACATCGACATTTGTAACCAGGACATATGCTGCACTTCTTGAAGAATGGGGAATGCAAGCACTTGAATCTTCAACAAATGTTGCAGCTTAAAAAGAAATATTATGAATTTTTGCTCTTCAAAAATGGGAGAGAAAAGAGAGCAAATTTGTGAAGAGAGGGTTGGCAGCCAAGCTATGAGGAAGAGAAGAAGATATCCAGCAAGAACTAAAGCTACGTCCTCAAGCCAAGAAATTTTTCTTCTTGGCACAAGGTAAAGAAACTTTAAAAAATGTCAATCATAGGTAGTCCTTTGTCTGTTTCCCTTGTCCTGCTTACATTCAAATTTCAAACCATAAAATTATGGTTGTCTCCTTGTCCCTGCTCAAATATATCATATCTTATTAGGTCAAAAAACATTAAATTACAGTAAAATATGGTGAATTACCCAACCTACCCTCAATATACAGTAAAATTTCTCCAGCGAGACACATTTTCCATGATACACTGTTTATGATTTTATTTTTTATGTGAACCGGATATTCTCTGCAGGGACTAATCCGCATTTCTGTTTACTCAGATTCATTATGTTTCAGCATTATTTATTTATTTACTTCATAAAGAACAATCAATATAAAGCTATTTCCAGTATATTCCACAAACTCCCTGAAATTAAAACAAACATAAAACATAACTATCCTTAACCAGCTCGTCAATTCATTATATGTCCAATACAAACTAAAACTTACAAAATTTAGTTTATACTAATCATGTATATTAGAAGGCCCAAGGTTCAAATAAGATACTAAAATGGTAAAACAATGGCAAGAAAAAGGGCGCAATTATTAGTATCATAATTCCGCCCCAGCCTCTTCCTTTCCTTTGGACTTGGCCTCCTCTGCAATATGAAAACCCTCAATCCTGCGTGAAACCTCCTCCTCTGCATTTGCCTTCTCCTTTTCCAGGGTTCCATTTGGTGATAAACCCTCTGATTCATCATGAGCCAATGGCCCTGTCTGCCATATTCTGATGGTTCCATCCTCAGATCCTGATGCATACGATTCTCCTCCAGGAGAGAACCGGACACAGTGTACAGGACCATGATGTCCTTTGTTGCATGCTGCCATCACCATATAGAAAATAGTAATGTTTATCAATATATACCACACAACGAATTAAAACAAACTAAAAAATCAGTTTAGATATCAAAATATGCCAGGTCAGAAGTGTAAAACAAATATAAATAACTTTTTTTAGTAAATGTATATATTAAAAAATTGTTGGTCCAGAAAATAGGAAATATGATTTGGTCCTTATTTTGGTTTTAGTTCCTATAATTACTTATATGGAATTAGTCTCTATATGTTTTGTTCTAGGGACTAAAATCAACATGATACATAGATATTACAAGGATTAATTCTAATTAGAACAAATATTAGAAACGGACTAAAACCAAAACAACAACCAGAATCAACTTTTTCGATTTTTCAAGGATTCATACTAACTGACTCATGCTTTGTCGGGGAAAAGTTGAAACTGGTGTACTTGTGTATGCTACAAATGTTATTTAAGCTTTAATTTGAACATATAAATGTAATTAAATGTTAAATAACTTACCAATCTCATCGCCTGTATGGAAATCAAAAACATGAACCCACAAGTCTTCTCCCCCAGCAACAAACTTGTTACCAAACTTGGGCTCTAACGAAGCTGATTCCACATTGCAAGGCATGTCATAGCTCTTCACCAATCCATAGCTGAAAATCACAGGTGATGCTGTCAATCATCAAAAAGGCATAACCTTAAAAAAGAACATGGCCAACTAACTTATTGTTACTTACTGATTTGCATCCCAAAACTTGACAGTAGAACCATCAGCAGTTGTAATATAGCGACCATCCTGACTCACTTCAGCACTAGTCATAGGTGACTTGGTGTCAAGTGTCTGGACAATTTTACCAGTTCTTACATCCCATAGCCTGTGAATTATCAACAAGATTCAGTGCAATAGAGGATTCAAGCTTCATGTTTATACCAAAGTTTAGAAGTAAAAACAAGCAAGCTCATATACAAAAACGACAACGGACAACTGTCGACATAGTATGGTCAAGTAAGTTATACCTGACGCCTCCCATATCAGTACATGAACTCAATATAGTCTGGTCGCTATGAAGCCATGCAACACTCCTGACTGAACCAGGGGATTTATCCACTTCTTTAGGAGGTGCATCAGGCCGATTCAAATCATAAATTCGGAGAATTTTCTCTGCTCCCCCAGTGAGCAAAAGGTGGGTATCCTGCTCCCAGATATATACAAACATCAATCAATTCATATGAACAAAGGTGGGTATCCTCAGATTAGCAAGTTATCCAAATTTTAACAGAATATATTTTATATATTATCACTTAATCTATGCCAGGATTAGCTTATTTTGTAATTAAAATAGCTCATAATTAAAATCTTGCAGATACAATTTAATAGAGAAAGCAAAGTAGAGATGAAATTGAAAATTGCAACGAGAACTTCAAAAGAGATCCCATACACTCAAAGTCCTTGCTCAAAGTATTAAAAAATAAAATAAAAGGCCAAAGTGACAACTACAGTACAATAGCAACTATCTGACATTCATGAACATAAAAAAGTAGATCCATAGATGAATTCAGCTATCGGTAAAAAAGTAGATCCATAGATGAATTCAGCTATCGGTAACATGAAAATAATATAATCACTTGGAAAATTCTAGTTCTAGGTATGCACACTTTAATGGTATTTATTTTCTATTTACAGGAAGGACCATGTTGTGTTTCTGTAATTAGGAACGTTATTCCATCAACCAAAATGAATACCAACAAATATCAGTCATGCAATTTGTGACAGAAACACGGGCATCAATTCTACCTCAGAAAAAGCACATGCTCTGACAATGTGCTTATGCTCAAAAGAATGTAATGCGTCACCTGTTAATGCATCCCAAACTTTGCTGCACACAAACCAACAAATATGTCATGCTACTTCATAAAACTACAATTACTTCAATATAACATGTGCACAGCGTGTAAAATCAAGAAAACAGTAATGTCAAAATAAAAGCATATCAGAGTGTGATACTAAAGGACTAATGCAGGGGTACTTCATGGCAGAATGCAATGTGTAGTGACCACTGCAAAAAATGCTAGTAAAACATGATTTCACGATAATGACTAAGCAATATAGAAGGCTTTAACAAAAAAACACAAATAATTTGAAAACATAATAATCCTAATGTGTTTAAATCATTGAAAAAATTGAATTGACTTCAAAAGATTTAGAAATCAATTCCTGTTTTAGGAATTCAAGATTGAAAAGTGGACTGATTTATAAATCAAGTATGTTTTAAGAATTTTAATTTATTACATTCACACATGAAGTTGTTGAATTTGCACTGTAATTCGTGGATTCATGCATTTTACATGTTTCAGGTGTTCGAACAACCCAATACTAGTTGAGAAGTCATTTGGCTGGAATCACTGTGGGATTGGAAAATCCAAGTTATTATAAGAAATGTATGGTAAGGGTTTAAATCACAGTCACAGTCCCAACACGGCTGCGCTGTGATCCTTGATATTGCAGAAAATTGCATCAAATACACCCGATGTGGTCACTGCATGGAGACATCAAAAACCTAGACACTGGGGTCAGAATCACTGTTGTGGACCTTCTTTAAAACCTCACTACTCGCCTCCGAAAACATTGGTCAACACTGCCCATTCCTAACCAAGATCATGCTTTTATCTAACATTGCCCTGCCACCATGAATTGAATGTTGTACTAATGGCCACAAGTGAAACCTTGCTGCGATTGGTTGTTCCAGCCCGGTCCCTTTCTTCTGTCAATAATACAACTTATCTGTCCACCTTCCAGAAGCAATGTTAGGTGTGGGACCGTGTAGTTTGTAATTTCTATGTGTCTAGTGTGGTATGCAATTATGTCTGGGCACACTACATCTCTTCATGGATTTTAAATCATGAGATCTAAAATTTAACTCGAGTTACGAACATGATTATTAAACTAGTGAATCAAGTAGCAGAATACGGAGTTCATGATTGTAGATAGGCCTGTTGTATTCTGTCAACACTGCAACTTATATATTCACCTTCCAGAAGCCTTATAGTGTTCTTTAGGTGCTGCAAATGACCCATGTTATGTTACAAGTGGTTGAGTGTGGGACAGGGTGGTTTGTAATTTTTGGATGTGTCCGGTGAGATTTACAATTCCGTTTGGGGACAACATCTCTTGCATTTTATATTATGAAATCTTAAATTTAACTTGAGTTGTGAACATGACTATCAAACTTGTGAATCAATAAAATAACAGAATCCTCTGAGTTTCTGCTCAACTTCCACATATGTTCTTGAGTTTTGTTTTACATTCCAACCTTGTGAACTTATGATTTGGTCAATTATGAATACGATCAAGGTTTCAAACGTAAAAGTCTACACAAACTCATGGAGCATTTTAAACTCAACTTCTAGTTTTAACCAGTTTTCTTTATATAAAGAATAACATTAAAATACATATAAATGACACATATACATAATAAAGATTCAGTGAAGAACAAAGTGAAGGGTGAAAATTAACAGTCAAAAGTCTCGAGAAGGGTAAAAATAAGAACAAAGTGATTTAGATTAAATGGTGAAACTAAGAGCTTAAAATGTTAAATGGAGATTCAGATTAAATGCTGAATCCAAAAGGAAAAAAAATACGTAAGAATAAAATAAAATCTTAGTACAAAGAATAAAATGTTAAATGGAGATTCATATTAAATAGTCAAGCTGAAAATAAATTAACAGTACAGAGAATAAAATGTTAACTGGTGAAACTAAACAGTAGATTTTAAGGTTGTCGGAATTGAGATCTTCCATAAGATCAAAATGAGGTAGCAAGATCGTAAAAACATAAGATCGCAACCAAGATTGAATGATCTTATCCAATTAATTTTGTAGAATCGAAAAAAGGGTAACGAGATCGTAAAACATAAAATCGCAACCAAGATTGAAAGATCCTACCAAAACAAAGATAATACTAGTATATATACATAGTAATACTAGAATAAGGGTATTTTCAAGGAAAAAAGTGGATGTGGTTGGGGAAAAAGGGGTATTTTTGGAGCAAAAAGGGCAGCAGGGGGTTAGAAAAAGTTTTTTTTTATTTTATATTAAAGTGTCACTTACACTAGTTTTGGGCCGAGCGCCCAAGCCCATTACACTAAATCGGGATTCTATGTGTGGTCTAGATTGGTCAGCGAAATTGTTAACTCCAAGATTATGGGATTTAAATTGGGACTTTGATACCTATGGATTTTACCCAAGTTTAGACAAACGAGTATGTATGCAAGTTAACTAATGAGTTTGAAAATCATGCATTATCTCAAAATGTTTCATTTTGGCGTGCATAATTATCAGGTTTGAACTTGAAAAACCTATAATGTAATGTGATGGAGCAGTAGGCTAGGCCACTAGGAGGAAGGGCCACAGTAGCTAGTGCATTGCAATGAAAATCCAATGAGCAAAGCAAGCGCATGATGAGGAAGTAGGATCCAGTATGGAGATTCTATGATAAGATGCATGGGATTACTTGATCAATCCAAATGGTGGAAAAAGATAGTGCGCCGCATATCATTTATGACAGTAAAATCCTCATATAGTATTAGACCAACTCTTACCAATTTAAAAATTGAGTTTATAAATGACCAACAAGGACTCGTAAATTTTTTGTCATTGGTTATGAACTTCTTTTACGTATTTAATTTAGACCTTTTTGGGTTAACTTTCCTATTCATATTAGATGTGTGTACACGTGCGTGCATGAATGCAAGTGCAAGTGTTGGATGCTTATCCGGTAAGAGCATAAGACGATAAACATTTTCACGGGACAAAAGCAGCACACATTAACCATACTAAATAACATATATTCTATTCTATCTCATTAAACAAGATAATTTATTGAAATCATAACACTTTGAGCTAAATACAAAACTAACATGACGAATCACTAAACATACTGAAAGAAAGGAAAAAAAAGACGATAACATACGTTGAGAAATCAGCAGAAGCAGTAGCAGCGCGCAAAGCATTAGCATCCAAACAACAACTCCAAACAGCACCTTTATGCCCTTCAAATGTTCCAATCCAATCTCCAGTCTCTCCATTCCTCAGCATAGGGCTAGCATCTATTCACACAAACAAAACTCACACATCACCACTTTCTACTAAAATTACAAAATTAAATGGTATCACGTATCGGCACGAACACGTGTCAAACACAAAATACGCATTCAATCAGAAGTATCAGGGCTACATATAGCTAACATCCTAAAATTGATCTAGAGTATATTGCCAAATCAAAATCAGATCTATTAAAATCAAAATCTACAATTCCCAAATCGAAAAAAAAGAAGAATAATACCTTTGCTTGCGCTAATAAGAAAGAAACCATCAGGAGTAACAGGACTGTAAAAGAGATCAACAACTGGACGAGAGTGACCGTGACAAACAAGAGGTACCGTAACTTTTTTCTTTTCCATTTCTTGTAAAATCTTCTTGATTCTTTGAACGAGATAACACTATTGATTGATAGTATGAAACCCTAAAAGCAAAAGAACAATAACAACAACACTAATAACAAGATTGATGGAAACGGTAACGGCGGTGTTACGAAAAGTAACACAGGTGGGAAACAAGATTCACACCTCCTAACCCTCAAAGCTCTGGAAATTTTGGGTAAAAAAACAAAAACAAAAACAACAAGCAAATTGGTAAAAAAAGATTCAAAAACCTATAAAGAAAAAAACAAAGGGTAAATTAGAACGATAAAATGGTTAAAAAAGAAAAAAATGGGTAGAAGTAACACAGAGCTGGGAGAGGAAGGGCCAGGGCGCAGGGATTGGTTGGCCTTATGACATGCTCTCTTATACTGTGACTAGTCGGACGAGATGGTAAAAACTCCTCTTACGCTGTCGTTCTGGACTTTTTTTTGGATTTTTTTATTTTTTTATTTTTGTTTTGAAAATTCGATAACTCGTTAATCTAAGAGGTCTAATCTCTCCGTCTATTTGAAGAGGTCTAACCTATCAAAATTTGCGTTAAGGGATATCGTACCTGCGAACTTAGAAGAGCATGCTCTAAAATCCCAAGTCGGACGCACCTGAGAACTTAGAAGAGCACGCTTTAACATCCTAGATCAACCGTAGGCCAAACCCAAAAGAATAATTTTTTTTGTGGGTGTCGGACCTTACCAAGATTATAAAGTTATTTGAAGTATTAACCCTTTATAGTTTAGTTGCGTGTTTAATCTATATGTTTATTTTAAGGTTTAAATAAACGGTTTATTTATGGCTTATGATTCAAACGTATATTATGATAAACATGTATGCATAAGGTTGCATAAACAATTTGTAAATCCAAAGTTTTTTTTTAACAGTTGTATATCAAAAGTTAAACTAAAGTTAAATTGTTTTTATATATGTTATATTGTCACAAGTTGTTTACATAAGTTCTTCTAAACAATTTTATAAAGTTTTCGCTAATAGATGATCTCAAATAAGTCAATTCAAACAAACCCTTAGTTTTAAGTTGGTCTCTTACGTTTAAACGTAAATTGTAATATTTATTTATTATTTTATTAGCATTATATATTGCATTAAGGTATTGCTTTAGATATGAATCCGCAAGTGTACGGTTTTATCGAGTCGAAAAAGTTGTCGAACCACAAAGAGTTATATGATTATCAATCTCGTTTTTAGTTGTGATTATATGAAAAGATCGAGTTTATAAGTTTAATGGTTTCTTGGTTTTAAATTTTAGATATTATAAAAGCGTTGTGGGATTATTGGTTCATCATAATGTCAAATCATAAATATTCCCAATTTATTTCATTATTCTATGTTAAATTCATTTTCTTAAGACAGGATTTTCATAAGTATTTCATGTTTCCTTTCGAATACATGAATGTATCTCAATAACAATCAAGCTTATTCTCATGGTTGATTATTATTGAGACCCTTTAAGTTTTAATCTTATTGCCTCAAGGTTCACAAAACTATTCTCATGTTTTGCTCACCTTGTCTATTCTCATTTGTTCTAATATCAATCTTCATCTTTCAATACTTCAATTGATATTTGATATATGACTTAAAAATGATGAGATTATATTAGAAAAAGAAATTAAACAAAATAAGGTTCTAGACTTGGTTTGAATAGGATTTAGTCATTAGACTATTCCAACAATCCAAAGATTGGAAAGTCTACTCACACATGTTCATTGTAGACAAGGGATAGAACAATATAAGCTTAGAACAATGTAACTTTGATTTCAATAATAAACAAGTTCACAAGATTCAGAGATGATTTGCAATATGATAATGGACCTATTTATAGCCTAAGGTCTTACACAATGCATTATGTGAATTACAAGCTTTAAAATGAGGAAAAACAAAGAGTTTTATAACAACCAAAAGTTGATAGCAAAAACACACGGTCTTAAGCTCAGACCGTGCACTTTTCAACTTCCACGCCATTAAAATGCATGACCTCCTTCAGTAAGCTCTCGCTAAAACGTACGGTCATGCTTTTGATACGCATGGACCGTGCGTTTCCTCCTGACTTCCTTTCTCTGATGCGCACAGTTTGGATCTTGGGACACGCTAAAACGAACGATCTTGTTGTGAAAACGCACAGACTGTGCTTTTCTCTTTGTTTTGCCTCCTTTTCTTCACGTTTTTTGATTTTTCTTGCTCATAATTCAACAAATATTCTCGTCTCTTTGATATTGAACCTGAAATGAAAATCATAGCGTTTGTAGTAAAATATCTCCAAAATATGATCAAAAATACGAAACTTTATTGAATTAAATTACTTAAAATAACATAAACTATGACTTATCAGCTTGTTGGTTTTTAATCTAATATGTTACATTAGATTAATCTATATGATTACTTTTGCGTATGTTTCAATTACAATCAATCGCAGCAATGTTAATTTTTTAATATATTTGTTTTATATTTTGCTTCAAACCTATTATTTTACCGTGTATGTGTGATATGAATATTAATACAAACATTACATGTTGCATTTTGAATATCTAAAAATCGATCCAAATAACCGTACGTATTTGGATCAGATCATATTTTTTTAGTATAGTCGTCCAAACCGAACCACATGCAAAATTTATTTTAGATCAGATGACATTTTATCTCAAAACCGCACCACAAACATCCCTATCACCCACAATGAATTTTCTTATACATCTCGCATTCGCTCCTATGATTTTATATGGGTTTGTTGAACAATTTTGTTTGCTAAACTGATTTAATTTTTTGTGGGTTTTATGATGGGGTCATGCATGTTTCAAGGTATTTGTTGACGGAGTTGTGGGGTTGTATGAGGTTAGGTTGAAGGAGGAACAAGAAGAAGAAACACATGAGAGAAAGGATGTAGGAGAAGGAAAAAGAAACTTGTTTTGTTGATGTTGAATGATATATATATTAATAAAGTTATTTTGAAAAAAATATGATAGAAAATAATTTATTTTTAAAAAGTTGATTGTGAAGGAATCACCATTTTTACAAAAGAGCTTGTTGATAGAAATTAATTTTACAAAAAAATAAAAATAGCATCGCCATTTTTGTCAAACACTTGACCATATAATGTTACTCGCTTCTACGTTTATTACAACCATGATTGTGAAGGAATCGCTATTCGCTAAGACATGGCTTGTGCCATAATTGTAGGAGAAAAACATAATGGAAATTCACCATGTATGGTGAAAAGTAGCATGTGAATCACATTCGCAAAAGAAATATCACAATATTTACAATATTGTAATATTAATTATTAATAAAGATAATTTGAAAACTTTTTCATACTTTTTATTAATTTTGTAACTTTTCTAATTTCTGAGAAATAACTTAAAATAACAAGTTTGGGTGTTTGGCAAACAAGTCAAGTGTATTTAGGTCATAGCTTGTGCCATTATTGTTGGAGTATCTAACGAAACAACTAGAGGAAATGTTGTGAACATCACCTTTCTGCAGTGTTATGTATTTTGTTACTTTTTAAATTAAAATACGCGTTATTTACAAAAACAATATAATAAAAATTATGGTAAGAGGTTTAGGCCGCTCTATTTCCTCAAAGATGTAAACTGCATTTTAATCATGGAACTACAAAGATGCATCAGGACTTAAAATATGTTCTGGTGACCCATGATGTAAATGAAGGTAAAAGAGTGTGCGATATCTTGTTTATTTTGTTAAAAATCAAACATTTGGAAACTAGCAGGTATGTTACATTCCAAATGTACAACCCAAAGACCTAAGAGCTTATAAGTAGCATACATCTCTCACCTTACAAGGAATGAGGTGGGGTGTCGAAATATAGTTTGAAAACAAGTTTATAAGTAGCACATATCTCTCAACTTACATGTCAATTTAGTGAGTTAGGTCCAACCCAAAGACCCAAGAGTAGTGACAACTGGTGCTAGGCAACAATGGTATTTTGGCAGCAAAGAGATAGGCTGCCTTTGTTGCCCAATACCATTGTTTGTCTAAGGGTACCGGATAGCAACGATAAGCAGGATGTTTAATTGTGATGGATGGTGATAGAGCGATAATGGATGGTGAAGATTATCAATTACAGGTGATGGCTACCGTAGTTTAGAAAGAAAGAAAAAGGTCACTGAATAACAATGAAAATGAGAAAAAAGGATCCCATCATATCTTGCAAATTTCAACCCTATTTCCTTCTCAAAATAAAACCTGCACCGTTAAAGAGGAAAGTAGGGTAGGGCAAACACTTCTACTCTAATCCTACAATAAGGTTTCAGGGTTGCCAAAAGAATTAACTGTTGTACAATGGAAGGACAAAAAAAAAAATCAGACAACCCACAATTAAATAATCAATAAATACAAACTTCAGTAAATAATATCATAAATATATATAACAAAAAAAAGCTACAAGCTTTGCTTGAAAGTCGGGAAAAAGTACCAATACGAGGTTTATCCAACCATCACTGAATAATGCTGAACAATATCCCTTATGAGTCACATGTCACACACAACCAAATGATCGGAAGAACCAAGTATTAAAAGCAACGCCAACTGCTTTCTTCTGTAAACAAAATTGAACTAATACAACCCTTAATAACCATACAATTCGATAAGATTGAAAATCATGCAATAGTCCTTCCTGTTCAAAAAAGAATCAAAGACTAAATGAGCATATCAGCATAGCGACTTGAAATATAGTTAAGGACAAGCAATGTGGAAGTGCTTAATTGTTAGGTTTTATAGTTGAGGTCCTCAGTTATCTATTGTAATATTACATATTTCCCTCAGTATTAAAAAAATGTCTTTTTTATAAAATAGGAGCCTGTTAAAGAACATTCAAACGGAAGGATAGGATCAAGAAATTCATTGAAACTATTTAACATTATCATTCTAGAAGCATGATAGAGTTTAGAGCATACCGTGGGATACTGCTTGAAGCTCAGCGAACAAAGGAATCTAAACTATCATTCAATATAGTACTTATTTTTGAAAGGTGTAACAAGCTTGCCCGAATGCTTTTGAATCTCACAGCCAAGCTCAACCTCCATTAAACGATGGTTTCCCTTCGAGCGACTCATTAGAAAATTAACAGTTAGGTCATCACCATCACTCACATGTGTAGGAGGATTTAAGAGGAAAACCTGTCCAATGATTAAAACATTACACTAACATTATCATACAATTGAACTAGAATGAAGGTCACAGGCTATAGGTGACTGAACAGATACATTGTCAGAATTGAGAAAGGGCCAAATTATCACAGAAAGTATGAATGTCATTAACCCTGTCTCTCATCTATAAAGGTACAAGGTTATATTCTAATAATAGAATAGAACAGCTAATTTATGGAACTCATTGAAGGCACCATCAGCTCCTTCATTAATATTCAAATTGCTCACAGAATAAAGAAACTGTATTTGACAAATAATTATAAAACAAGTCAACTAATTGATGCTGTACAAACCTGCTGACCCCAGTGTGTACAGTAATCTACACTAGGAGCGGTCGTTAACTCAATCTCATGTTCAGCTGGATCCTCACTTCGTCCCTGGTAATCATAAACAGGAAACAATAAGATTGAAGAAATTCCATAGCTATAATGCCCATACAAGGTCAGAGCATCTTACCCGGAAATGTACATCAAACCACCCTCCATATCCACACAGTTTTGTGTTCTCCGTGGTTATTGACAAAGAAAAGTTTGATCTAACTTCCTCTATGTCTGCCACTGTGGCAGTCAAACAGTCAATTTCCTTTACTAGACCAGCAGTTCCTATGACTTGATGTGGATGAAGATTGCTCCACAACGATGTCTACAGAAATTAAAATATGTATAAATTGGTTACATATGCAACAGAAAACTCATTATGATCAGTAATGAAATCATCAAGAGAAAGTTGGATAAATCTAATTGTAGACATAGGGAAGATAATACAGTCTCCTCTGATGAGATTTGGGCATGGGTAAACTAAAAACCCATTGAAGTATCATTAATGAAGGTTGACCTGTAGATAAAAGTCATAAAACTACAAATCACACCATTAAAGTGAGATCATAGTCATCAATAACACACAGCAGAATTGCTTTTGCGGTGTCGTATTGCATCATAGCCAGCACATCGATGTAAACAGCTTCACTGCATTTTTGCATTTGTCACCAAAAGTAGAGGCAATTCACGGCCATTGCAACCTCTATCTTGATATGGAAACAGTATTGTCAGATAGCAGCACTATAGCATAGCACATTTGATATAGGTACTATTGTCCTCAATAAGTGATGTGTCCATCAGAGTTGCAACTATACCACTGTAGCATGGCAAAGATTGAACAGATCGCTATTTTTCGCAAATACAACACTAAATGAAGGTAAAATCCCTTAGTCCCCCATTTTTAGTTGTCCAATAACAGTTCATTTAGGTTATTTTTATAATTTACTTTTTCTTGTCAGGGTGTATTTGAATTCTTGTTCAATGGTCTCCTCGTGCAACACCAACCGCTCTATGACAAATCACCTACACCTACTGCTTGCTTGCATTGCACCGCAAACCCCAGTACATTCCAGCTGAGCTAGCGCACAGCCATTTCTCTGTTCAGCGCATACTCTGTTCTATTTATTTTCCACATGTTCTCAACTGCTTTTTTTCGGTTTTTGGTAGTCTTGAGTAGAAGAAAGAGCTGTGGTGTTCAGTTATCCCCTGCCCTGTTGCTCAGATTTTTGGTTCTTACGCATGCTGTTCTAACCTTCGTGGTGTTCTTCTACCTAATCACTGTTCCGCTCTATCTCTGTGTTCTGTTGTAATTGTTTTTTTAACAATACGCTATTTGCAACCATGGCATCATTCAATCACCCGCAGGCTTCAACTTTTATTCCTAGACTTTTGCTGTCACTGAATTGTGTATTTAGCTTAAGAGTACAACTGCTGTTTATTAATGAATATTTCTTTAATTTTATTTTTATATGATCTTCAACATTTTGGTTTTTAGCATTTATATATGTATAGTATAAATTAACTAAAAGTATTGCCTTCACTGTCACGGTCATCATACTCACTATCCTGCTAAAGCATTTCTGAGGTTGTTTGATCCATACAACAGACTCCACCTAATAGGAAATGTTTTTGTTTTAGGATATATATATATATGGACTGGCACAGATCGATCCGGATTAAACAACAAACGTCTACGCCTCAACAGGCTTGACGCTTGGTGGACTGTGGACTGACACGGATCGATCCGGATTAAAGAACAAACGTCTACGCCTCAACAGGCTTGACGCTTGGTGGACTGGCACGGATCGATCCGGATTAAAGAACAAACGTCTACGCCTCAACAGGCTTGACAGGCTTGACGCTTGGTGGACTGTGGACTGGCACGGATCGACCCGGATTAAAGAACAAACGTCTACGCCTTAACAGGCTTGACACTTGGTGGACTGACATGGGTAGACCATTTCCAAGGATTGTTCAAGTCAAGCCAGCCAGCTCAGCAAGTCTTCAGTAAGTCTTCAGTCCACGCTGGATTGAGTGTTCAAGTCAAGCCAGCCAGCTCAGTAAGTCTTCAGTCAATGCTGGATTGATTGTTCAAGTCAAGCCAGCCGGTTCAGCAAGTCTTCAGTCGACGCTGGATTGATTGTTCAAGTCAAGCCAACCAGCTCAGCAAGTCTTCAATAAGTCTTCAGTCCACGCTGGATTGAGTGTTCAAGTCAAGCCAGCAAGTCTTCAGTAAGTCTTCAGTCCACGCTGGATTGAGTGTTCAAGTCAAGCCAGCCAGCTCAGTAAGTCTTCAGTCGACGCTGGATTGATTGTTCAAGTCAAGCCAGCCGGTTCAGCAAGTCTTCAGTCGACGCTGGATTGATTGTTTAAGTCAAGCCAGCTCGCTCAGCAAGTCTTCAGTAAGTCTTCAGTCGACGCTGGATTGATTGTTCAAGTCAAGCAAACCAGCTCATCTCATTTTAACTTGATACCACGTGTCCTGTACGGACGATCATCGCGTCTAAACTCCACGCTCGGCCGTACTCAAAGCAGACAACCAATAGGAGGGTCTGGATCACAACTTAATGGGCCTAGAATGATCAGAGAAAGGCCCATTAAGCCAACACTCTGAGGTCTATAAAAGGGGGACATTTAGATGTGATGGGACAGATCATTCCAGGCAGAAAAGAACAGAGTATCATTCATTTACTTCTTAAGAGTGCTCTTGTGACTCCATCCAGGACGTTTCATTGAGCAGCTCACCCATTGTAATTAACTTGTGTTTACATACGTGAACAGAAATCATCAACCTCTTACATTTCTTACAAGAAGAAAGTGATCCAAGGCAACAAACTGCGTATTTTTTCGCAGTGTTTTGTGGACTAGGATCAAGCAATTGAACCAAATTCGGCACGCTTTTATCATCCTTCTTAATCTCTCTCCGATTTTGCGACAAAATCATCAAGCTTGCAATTGCTTGTGCTGCAAGTTCTCTTGCAGTGTTTGCTTTAGCCTCAAGCAAGTCGATCAATTGAGGAATGCAACCGACTTCACCTAACATTTTCTTCATCTCAATCGAGCTACAAATCCTGCATATAACTGACGCAGCACATTGTTTCGCGCCTAATGATCCTGATTTCAAAACATGACCTAAACAAGGAAGCAATCCAAGAGAAACCAGAGTTTCCTCTGAAACCGATCCTACAAGATTCCTCAATGCTCCAACAGCAGATTCTTGAGGAAGTGGACCATCAAGATAAGCCAAAATGCTCCGAACGCAGCCCTTTGGTTTAAATCAAAATTTGATTCAATCCTTTGTTTAGTACCATGGTGTATTTGATGCTTGTGGACTAAAGGTGTTTATTTCTTGTCACGCTATAGGATTTGGTTTCAGCACCAAGACCTGCATCTCCACTTGTAAAGAGAGTAACTGCTACAAAAGACTGGGAAGATAATGATTTGCAATATTGATTGCCTTCTTCTCACACACTTAACATAATTTACTTATCTATTAATTCATTTTTCTTTTATTATTCGACTTATTTTCTCCTAAGTCATCCTGCTTGGTGTGTGACTAGGAGTCATATTGGATAAACTTCAAAAAAAACACTAATCACAACTCCTTGTGTAAATGTAAATTGGCTTCTGCATCATGAATCATGCTTTTTTGATAAGTTATTTAACTTAATTGAACTCTATAGACATATGTAATTCAAAAATGCTTTTCTGTAAGTGAAGAATCACAAAATTTGTTATTTGAAAAACTTCCATGCACCCAAGCCAACAAATTTCATTATTTTAGACTTTAGAGTGAGTGAGTTTTGATTTCAATTCTCAGTGTCATTAATGGATGGTTTTGCACCATGTCCTGACTCATACTCAAATTCAAGGTGCCTATATTATTTTGTAGGAAGAATTTATCTTGGTATGCACAATTTGATATGTTGTTGGACTAAGAACCCTTGGACTTTGGCTTAAAATTGATAAGTTATTTTTGTGGACCCTGAGTCTGAACCTTATTATAAGAGAAAATTAATTTTTGATTTTTGATGTATCTAATCATTAATAACGACTAAATACATCATATATTAAATGAATCTTACGAGTGATTTTTTCTCTGAAAATAGAAACAGGAGGAAGTAGGTGAGGTCGAACACAGGTTAAATAATTAGCAATTTGTTCAGTTATACTTGAAAAATGTTTGATAGCACGACATACTGACAAGCACGAAGGCACACGACATATCTTAAGCCGTTTGATGAATCGTTTTTAATTTTATTAATTATTTATTTTCTGCCACTTTTTTTTGCCTTCCGCGTGATTTGTGTGTCGTGTACTGTCGTGGGGGTAAAGAGTCGTGATGTATAGCACTTCTCATTATACTACTATACCAACTAATCATCTAATTAGAAAAATTTGTCCTTATGCACACTCTTTAGTTTAAAACATTAATTTTAAAAAAATTCATTCTAACAAGTGTCCTTCTGATGGTGAAAGGAACTAAAAATAGTATTTTTCATTAAAAACAACATTTTTCAAAATTTTAAAAGTTGAATTCATCGCTTTTCACCATAATTCAACAAAATATTTTTATTTTTGTTCATTTTAAAGGAATTCTTTAGCATTTTCCATTAAAAAAAATGGGAAATACCAACTAATCATCTAATTAAATAATTTTCTAAGAGGACTCGAAAAGTATATTTTCTAGTCAATCTAATTAGGACATAATGTTATACGCCTAAAGAGCCTGTTTAAAACTTAAAAACCTAAAAGGACTAATATAGTATTTTTGTGAAATTCATATAAAGTGAAGACAATGAAGAAAATGAAGACATGTAGGTGACTGTAGCATGGATAACGTGACACTTTACCTGTTGTTGTATGTGTTTGGATTGTAAACCCCTTTGTAGTAGTAGCTTATGATTATTTATGTTTAGGATTTGAGAGATTGCTACTTCTAACAATTATGTAATTATTTATTTTTTTAAGGAATGTAATTATGTTTCTATATAGTTCAAGTTCGTTTATTCCTTAAAATGAAACCGAGATGGATCTTCAATTTAGCAGGCACCAATTTTCTACGAACCCTTTATTCATTTTCATTTTTCTTGTTATACCAAAAACAATGATAATATATTCTTGGCTTAATAGTAGTTTTAAACCCCTAAGTTTCAAAAAGTTGTGATTTTCGCCCCCTAAAAAAAACTACAAAACCGCCCCTTAAGTTTTGCACATGTGACAGTTTTGGTCCCCTAGGCCAATTTTGACTCAGTCAACACACACGTGTAATTTTTTTTATTTTTTAATTATTTAAAAAATAATATTATTTTTTGTAATTAAAAGATTTTTTTTATTTTTTTATCTTTTAATTATTTTAAAAATATTATTTTTTAATTAAAAAATTTATTTTTTATTTTTTAATTATTGAAAAGAAAAAAAAAATACACACGTGTGCGTTGACAGAGTCAACATTGGCCTAGGGGAACAAAACTGCCACATGGGCAAAACATAAGGGGCGGTTTTGTGGTTTTTTTTCTTAGGGAGCCAAAATCGCAACTTCTTGAAACTTAGGGGGCTAAAATTGCTATTAAATCTATATTCATTATATCTGCATCTAATGTTTGGTTGGAATGGATTTAACTTGTGTATTCACATACAAACATAGATTATGTATACCTTATGGATGTCTAAAATTAAACTTTCCAAGTGTTATGTTTTGAAAGTGTATTAAATTTTGAAAGTTATGTCTTGAAAGACGGTGTTTAAATAACAGTGTTTGATTTTTATGATACAATGCTTATAATTATTTTTTTTTGAACAAGTTAAAATGGAATATATTAGATCAAAAGTGTATAAAACTTTTGTTCCCCTATCATTGTTGCTTCCATGGTTCTCGAGATAAAGCCAAGCTGTTAGCATGGCGACGTCCACTGAGCGAGGAGGATTAACAAAAGGTGAGTACTTTGTTTCCCTCACCTCGTCGTCCTTCCAAATAGACGTGAATGGTAGGATCATGATAGTAGGAAACGAAGGAGACAGACAATGCTCACCCTACCACGAAAAAGGATTAATTAAATAATAACTAAATGATAATAATGCAGATATCCGCTAAATAGACAAATATCAAGATAACCGTACAGATATGGGAAACTATGCGTAATATTTTTATCCTGCGGAGTGAAGCTACTTAATTAATAGAATTTGTTGTGAATTAAAACAAATAAAACTTCCTTGTGTGGAGCAAGGGAAATAGTAATTAATGACTAAAATAGTTTCAAACAACAACAAAATAGACTTAGGGCCTGTTTGAATGTGTTTAATTGATTTTATGTTTTTAAAATCTATTTTACAAATCAATTTTAAAAACTGTTTTTAAGAAGAAAATGAAAAATAAAAGTTGTTTGGGAATCATAGTTTTGAAAACAGTTTTAAAGACGACAGAATGATAAAACTTGTTTAGTACTATTACTTTTAATGTATCTTTTGAAAACTACAAAATGTTGTTGGATACATATTTTAGTTTTTATATCTCATTTTAGTTCCTTAAATTGAATAACTCACTCAATTGAATTCCACGACTAGAAATAAAGGACCAAACTGTAATAAGTTTTGTAAGGTGTAATTGAATCGTTATATTATCAAAACATGAGTTATTAATTAGTTTTTTTTGGTTAATTAAATAAATGGTCGCTATAAACATCTTAAATTTTATTTTTAATTCTAAAAAAATATTGTAATTTTTAGTTCTTGTAAAAAAAATTGTCAATATTTTTGGTTCATGTAGAATTTTTCATTAGCATTTTTAGCCTGGAAAACAATTTCGTCAGCATTTTTGTTCCATAGAAATTTTATAGTAAAATGTTATAGGGATTAAAAAATGCAATTATTTTTTTGTAGTGATTGAAAATGAAATCATAATATCTATAAGGACCGTTTACTTAATTAATCCAAAAAAAATTATTATAAAGTTTAGATGAGTTGGACTAAGGAGGCTCACTAAGGATAATATAGGTCTCAAGACTCAAAGAACACTTACGGATCATCCATTAAAGAGGTCTTCAAATAAACAGTGGAAGTTAAATCCACAATTTTACGAATGAGTCAAGTCTTTACCAACTAAGTCGCTCTTTGATGGTTTAAATTCTTAACTAAGAATAGGAAGTCATTTTATAGTTTAAAAAATGAAAATAAAAAAGTAAAAGTTAGAAATAAATGTAAATAAAAAAGTTCAATTTAGACATATTCAAAATAACAATGATAAGAAAGAAGAGAACGAAAACAACACACCAATATTGTTTATTCCATTCGGTCCAAAAATGACCAACTCTGAGGGAGAGAACAGCTCTCCGTCCACTGTGATAAGAATGATACAAATAGGTTACAAAAAATTAGCTTAAAAGCTTGCAAAGAACATACCCTAATTTCTACTCATTTTTCAAGTCACCCACACTCACAATGAACCCTAAAAAAAACACTAAGGTTTTGTTTGCGAGTTTGGAGGGAGAAGGGAGGGGAAGGCTTTAGAAAAAAAAGGAATGAGCATGTGGAAGAAATAGAGGAAAATGGGAGGGGAGAGTTTTGGGGGGTTAACTTTTCTTCATGATACTAAACCCTCCTCATTTGGGGAACTAAAAAATTGTATTGGAGTAGGGTTTTGAAGGGTTTATATGAATTCTTCAAATTTTTCCTAAAAAAAAAATGAATTCTTCAAATTTAATTTATGTTGTTATATTATTTTTAAAATTAAAAATATATTAATCATATGCATTAATTTATCATTCTCTAAAAAATTTGAAAGTTTTTTCTCCATTTTCCTTCATATTTTCCACCACTCAAAGCATTCTCTTCCTCTCCCTTACAAACTCGCAAACAAAGCCTAAAGAAAGTTTTATGATCCTTCCTCTAATGAGATATCACTCTTCAAGGTGTTTACAAATGTTTCTCAACCTAAGAAAAAACTCTCACCAAAGACATTATACCCTTCTTTGGTTTCCCAAGTTTCTTTCTCTTCTCACTCTCACAAAAAATGAAAAATGAAGTCTTAGATAGTGCACAAAACCTGAGGAAATCGTGCCACAATTACATTCCATCGTGCCACGATTTGCAAGTTCGTACATAGTACGAAATAACCGTTATCCAAAAATCGTGTCACAGTTTCTTCTCTTCGTGCCGCGATATTTGTCGAGGCAAACTCCAACTTCCTGAGCAAAATTGTACCACAATTTCTCGAAATCATGATGATTTTTTATGAACTCCAAGCTCTCTCATTTAATTTTCATCAAATTCGAAAACCTTCACCTTTTTATGTTGGTTTTAGCACGAGAGAATCATAATCTTGTATACTATGTAGCATTCAATGATTACTATCTGACTCTACAAAATCATTAGAATTGAGCTAAAATTTCAAACAATTTACCTCTATACAATTTCTTAAATTTCAACATATAATCTTGATGTGCAAAATTGACATGTTTTACAATGGTAACATTTCTTGATAATAAACAAGATGAGAAAAAATATTAGAAAATAACAATAAATTTTGGATCTTCTTGAAAGACAAATTGTGCATTCTGGATTCTCCTATATATACTCAAACCTTCCCTCTTTTTTCACAACTCTTTGCCACTCACACTTACTTTATAACCAAAATTCAAATTCAAATCCAAAAACAATTCAGAAGAATGGGTGATTTACAGATTCAACAAGAATCCATGTTGATCCCTCACAAACAGAAACAATCCATGATTATTCCAACATCATCAATACTTGATCATCATCACACTCACAACAATTCTGTCAAACACCGTTCACCATCATCATCATCTGCTCACCAACCATCATCCAAGAAGCATTCTTTCGACGCAAGCAATCTCACCCGTAATGGCTTCTCCGCCATTACACTTCCTTTCAGTCTCCGTGGTAATGCTCTTCGCCGTTGTGTCTCCGATCGATGCACCTTGCCGGATAAATCCATGCCGGTTAAAGGGTCGTCGACTGCTTTGCCCCCTCTGCCTCCGATCAGCAGATGTATATCTGAAGTTATTGATCCTTCGGAGGTTAAAGAAGCAGTTACTTGTTATTTGAACTCTGCTTGAAACTTGTGTTTCTTGCTAAAAAAGTAATCTTTTTTTTCAAATTTGGAATCATGGGTTTTGTTTGTTTTTTGTAGAGGCTTAAAAGAAATGAAGAAAATGTGGGATGAAGTTATGGAAGACGAGGAAGAAAATGAAAAAGAAAAAGAACAAGAACAAGAAGAAGAGCACTCTCTTGACTCTTTTGTTGCTGAAGACGAAAAAGTCATATCTCAGGTATATATCTTGAATCTTGGACTGTGATTGTCTTTTCTGTTATATTGTGCCTGCAATTGCTGTTGCGGACCGCAGTTATAAACCAATGTTTGTGATGATTCTTGATATTTTGTGGAAAATCACACTGAAGATTGATTAATGCAGCTACAATTTCGGTGACGATTTAGTTATTATGGCGATAACAAGTTAAAACTATATATATGACTCCTAGACAAATTGTTGTTTGATGCTGAATGAATTCATTTATGTGTTTTGCAGGATGAATTGGGAAATGATTATGAAGAAGCAGTTAGTGTAGAGTGGGTTGATAAATAAGTCTTTAAGACTAATGGAACCAAATCCAATATGTACGAATATACTGAAACATTGCAAGACTCATTAGCATTAAGGCCAAAATACTAAATTTTTTTATAAATATAAATATTCAGATTGATGAGATCCTATGCGACCCCTACAAGGTGCAACGGCCGTGGAGACTTAGATCTAACGAGAGAAAACTAATGATTCCCCCGCGGTCACTACACCGTACAACGGTTGTAGATCCTTATAATACGTTTAATTTTACTCACCGGTTTTGGAACCATAAAACCTGCGACAAGATTCCATAGAGAGTACAATGTAGAAGAAGTTACAGCCGCGAGGTGTTGGGTTGGTGTAACACCAATAGCCATTATGCCGTAAAAGGTGAAATAGGTAAATGTGAGGAAAAATGAACACAAGATACATCAAAAACTTTCCTGCATTAGAGAGGAAGAAAAATGTATCACATTAGTACTTATCGGAGGAATATGTCAAAATGGCTTCTATTAGGAATATGCCAAAATGAAGAAAAAAAATAGCAAAAAGAAGGAGCTCAGGGGCATATTTGTCATCCAGTATTTCAGGACAGGTGATGTTACCCAACACCACAAACATTATCATCATAGCTCCTTCAAATGTTGCACCAGCCGGGAATCGAACCCGGGTCTGTACCGTGGCAGGGTACTATTCTACCACTAGACCACTGGTGCTTTGTTGTTCATATCTGAGAATATACTATATGTATAATCATCAATATTATTCTTCTTTTTCAATGTTGTGTATTCTTCTTCCTTTGTTTCTTTATATACATTGTAAAATATCATTATGCAATTCATTCAATAAATTGAGAAAAAAATTCTTTTAGTCCTTATTATTTTGTCAACCATCAACTCTAAAGAATAATCAATTAATATAAATTAAAAACAAAATATGTCACTTGTGCCGTAAAGAAAAAGTGTTATGGTGTTTGACATAATGAAATTGTGTTTGGTGTTTTACATATAAGGATTAACGACGCAACATCAACATATGTTGTTACAATCAAATATTTTATTTTGTAAGAGTCAATGTCGTTTTTGGTATATGTATTGTGCTTCATAATTTGTCGATCAAAATTCAAAGTAATAGTACTACTATTAGTTTTGACTGATTAGAGACTATATAATCTAAACATTGATTGATAAACAGATTACAAGATTGATTAAATATATAATCTAAACATTGATTACACAAATTACCAAGGTTTTGCATACCACAGTTTTACATTCTAAGCTACTTGTTTCATTCAGACAATGAAACAGCAGCATTGATAAGAACAAAAGAGAGAAAGAAAAAGCTTAATGATACCAAAACTAAAAACAGTTGAAACATGGGAGTTTTTCCATTATTTTCTGCTAAACAAGCTTCTCAATTTCCCTCTTTCCAATCTTTCAAGCAACTTTTTAGCTCCTGGAATCTCCATCTCAATAAGCTTCTTCAAATACCCTATTGCTCCATATGAAATCATCAACCTCTTACATTTCTTACAAGAAGAAAGTGATCCGAGGCAACAAACGGCGTATTTTTTTGCAGTGTTTTGTGGACTAGGATCAAGCAATTGAACCAAATTCGGCACGCTTTTATCATCCTTCTTAACCTCTCTTCGATTTTGCGACAAAATCATCAAGCTTGCAATTGCTTGTGCTGCAAGTTCTCTTGCAGTATTTGCTTTAGCCTCAAGCATGTTGATCAATAGAGGAATGCAACCGACTTCACCTAACATTTTCTTCATCTCAATTGAGCTACAAATCCTGCATATAACCGACGCAGCGCATTGTTTTGCACCTAATGATCCTGATTTCAAAACATGAACTAAACAAGGAAGCAAGCCAAGAGAAACCAAAGTTTCCTCCGAAACCGATCCAACAAGATTCCTCAATGCTCCAACAGCAGATTCTTGAGGAAGTGGACCATCAAGATAAGCCAAAATGCTCCGAACACCGCCTTCTGATATAACAGACCTTCTCAGATTCTCATTGCTTGCAGTCAGATTCTGCAGACACTCAGCAGCATACTCTTTAGTTCCTAACAACATTCCATTGTTAAGAAGATTGATCATAACCTTAACAACACCTTCTTCGGCCAAAACCTGTCTCACTTCCGGAACAGCCGAAATATTCTTCAAAGTACATGCAGCTGCAGATTGTGAAACAGAATCACCAATCTGACAAAGCTCGACTAACGGACGAACCCCTCCATGCCCGACGATTGCACGAGTTGTGTCTTCCGTCATAGACAACCTTTGAAGAGAAACAATAGCCTTTTCTTTAGCAACAGCACTACCTGATTCGACAAGCCTTATAAGAGGTGGCAAAACACCTTCAATAACTAACCAATTTTCGCAGCTACCACCGGATTCAACAAGAGAGCATATAATACTAACTGTTTTCTCCCTTATCCTTGTTGATGTTGCTGTAAGCAACTGAACCAAAGCAACAACATTGCTCCTGCAAAAAACAGCCAAAACATTCTTCTCATCTTCTCTCATAATATCATGAAGTCTATCCAAAGCTTTGTGTTTCGATTCCAAATGACCGATTTGAAGGCGCGCGAGTAGCTCCTTTATATTGCAATGTGTTTCAATATCTGATTCTGTTATAGAACCAGAAACATTGAATTGCAAAGTAGCTTCACCAAGAACACCAGTTTTTGTTAACAAGCTACAGTCCTTTAAATTCAAATCAAGCTTACCAATTAATGCATCAAGATCACTTTGCATTCTTAGTTTTCCTTCATACTTTTCTTTCAAACATAACTCAGCTAATTCAATACCTTCTCTTAGTGTCTTTGACACAGCCTGCAACTGTTCCTTGCAAAGTGCATTCTTTGAAAAACAAGGGTGGCTTGATAAATCTGATAGCTTTGTTGGAACTTGTTCCAATTTTGAAATGATCATTTTCCACCTACCTTGAAACCCTTTTACCTCTCTTGCTTTTGTAAGAGCAATAGGAACAAGTTCTTGTGAGTTCAACAACCATTCTTCTGTTGAACATGTATCAACTGTGACAGCAACTGTACTATCTTCCACCATGGTTTGAAAATTTGTTGAAGTAGTGTTGTAGAAATGATGATGATCACCAAAGCTGTAGAATAGAAGAAAAGCAAGCTCAAAGAAATGACCAAACAAAGATACCAATTGTAGAAAGACAATGATATTAATTTATTTGTTAGTATATAGAAAGTTAAGAAGAAGGTTGTGGAGCAGTAGTTATCATCAAATCCTTAAATTATAAATCAAGACTCCAATAGAAAATTCTTATACATAAAAATATAAAGAGGAAAATATATTTTTGATCCTTATAATTATCTAAACTTTTGTCGGTTCCTACAAATTATAAAGTTGCATGCTTTTAGTCCTGAAATCCCTCTCTAGGTGCTAAAGGAGTACACTTTTACAATTTGTAGAAATTACAAAATAGATACAAGGACTAAAAACAAAATCTATAAAATAATTAGGGATTAAAACTTGGGTTTATCTGTTGGCATTGGCTTGAGACCTTGAAATGTGTTTCTTTCAATGTGTCAAGTTTGATTCCCCCCAAGTCAATTTCGGTAGGTTAGTCCATACAGAGTTTTGCTCTGGATTTAAATGGAATCCCGCAAATAAACGATGAAATTAAACTCTCAAATTAGTCGGTCCTTGAACCGAATACTTATTTTAAAAACTAAGAAATATCATTGAGGTAGGCCAACAAAAATAACTTATGAGAATCTCATAATCACACAAGAAGCTTGTTTATTTGTTCACATCATGACTTGACAATAAAATGTGATGTACCTAAAGATGCCACCCCATGAGTATTTCTCTTACTTTAGCAAGTGATCATTTAATACCCTTTGAAAAATTCCAAAACACATTATTAAATTTTGATATGAAAGATAAAGTATAGTTTATGAGAATGGCTGTTGATGAAAATGAAGGAATTGGCGTGTAACTACTAACAATAACAATACATTTCAATTAAGTAGCCGTCGGTGGATATTATTATTTTTTATACAAATCTAAATCTTTATGCTTAAAAATATCCACCTCACATTAACTTGTACAAAATGTAATAATGATTACTTTATAAGGGTAAATTTGTAATTGAAACAACTTTAGATGGTTGGTGGAAAGTATCAAAGTTAATGTAAAAGTTTTGACATGATATCAAATGGTCAAGGATTCCTGTTTCTACAAGAGATGCTGCTGAAAAGTAGAGTTCTTAGCTGTGATTTTACATCTTTGTCCTCATCAAAAAGGAGTAACAATATGAGAAAGGAGAAGCCTTGCTTTGAAGGGAAGACAAATAAGTCTCAATCAACAAGTTGTATCCAATACAAGTATATATCTCCGATCAATAATCAATTATTATAGTGGAATTGAACCTCTCGGATTAGTAGGTTCATCAATTCATGTGTCAGATACCGAATTTTAAAAAAATAGTGGAATTGAACCTCTCAGATTAGTAGGTTCATCAGTTCATGTGTCATATACCGAGTTTTAAAAAAAAAAATCAATTATTGTAATCATCTACCACAAAAATTATTATTATTACTGTAAATTCAGTATATGTGAGCATGAAAATAATTAATTAGAATAAAATTACCTCAAACAAACTTGATTAGCTGAATTTCAAACAACTGATCCTTTCACGGTTTCTGTAAGCCAAAAAAACTGAAAGAAATTAGAACTCCACAAGCTAAAAAAAATAGCTCAAGTTCACAAAAAAATTCAAAAATACAGAAAAGAAAACAAAATTGATCTTTCATGTAAAAAGTGATCAAATAAAAAAAATTCAAAAATACAGAAAAGAAAAACAAAATTTATCTTTCATGTAAAAAGTGATCAAATCAAAGCAAAAAAAGAAAAAAATTACAAAATGAAGAAAAAGAACCAACCTTTAAGAATGAGTAACTGAGAAAACAAGCTTATGTAGCTTAATCTTCAAACTTCAAACTCAATGTCACACTCAGATACACTGTCTGTGTAATCCAGAAAATGTCTATAGATAGCACTTCAACAACCTTCAAAAACTTTGCTTATAACATTCACTATTTCAAAATGCAAATGCTTCCAAACTCATCAATCAAAAATACAGCTGGATTTTCTTAACTTTTGATTTATGAGAATCAGAAACGCTTATATATCATAATTAAGAATCAAACACCAAAAGGGTACAATTACAAATTACAAATAACAATATTTACTCACAACCCATGATTCAAAAATCGAACTTTTTCACTCACTCTATAAAATGGAAGTGAATGTAGATTTTGGGTTGTTATAAGGTTTAAATGTGGAGAAGATTCAGTGATTGAACGGTTGAGATTGTTTTAAGACAGAAACGTTACCGTTGGGATTAGTTAAAATTTGAAAATGCTAAGGTTTTTGTTTTTTTTTTTAATAATCTTACGTTACCTAGGAATCTAGGATGAGATGGAGAAAAGTGACACGTGTCATGTAGGGTAGGGTAATACTTTTCAAAATGGGTTTGAAATCACACGTGTGTGAAGTGGATAGATTATTATGAAGATCTTAGAACTGTGTTCACTGTTTTGAATTTGAATATGTTTGACATTGTTTTTGTAATGAAATTGCGAAGATGCCACTCAAGTTTTATGAAGCAATGTATTTTTCCTATGGTGGGGATGAGGAATCTGTCTTGTAATTGGAAGGGAGCGTATGTGATTGTTTTTTTCTTTACTAACAACACAAAGTGGGGTTGTATTGTACTTGTTCTACTATTGTGTGTTGGGTCATGACAAGACTTTGAAGATCATTCAAATTAGAAAATTGTTCTTCTCCTATTAACTTTTGCTCATTCTCATAGAAAGTAACGAAACTATTCTTATGTGACTTAAGTTAAGTTTGGTAGCATTAGCGTGACTTAAGTCATGTTGAATCAGTGTAAGTTAACTTACACTTAATACATATAGAACCATAAACCCAGAAACAGAAACCATTGATATTAAAAAACTCCAAGTGCGATTTTGGTTGCTTCAAGTACGATTTTCTTCATTCTTGTGTCAATCAATGTCTATTTCTATCCAAAATCAAGTAAATGTTTATTATCATATTTTGGCTTTTTTGGTTTAATTGTTAGATTTTTTGAAAAATTTTCACATATTTAGGTTTTTATGATTTGATCATGTTTGTTTTTAGGATTATTAATGATGAATTAAGTTAGAAATTGTTGTTTAGATATTTATTAGAGTAGGTTTGACTCAAATGTGGTAAGTTAAAGTTAGGTTAGAGTTACAATTTTTTTTAAAAATTACCCAAAAATAACTCGTCTTTATATTTTTGAGTCCATGAAATAAACACACCCTTATATTTTCTTTCCTACCATTTTATTTTTCTAACAAAACAAAGTGTTAATCATGAGTTTGACACGTATGTGAAATTAAAATGAAATTGCTAGAAAATAGAAATGATGTTGGATTTCCAAATTTGAAAATTTGTGAATAAAAAGTAGAACTTCACACCGTGTACGTGACTGGCGGAGAAACAGCAAATACTTACAAAATGATTGAAGAAATCATGCATACATGCTTTTTGGTATTGTTGACATTTTTGTGTTCAAGGTTAATTTTCTATGCCAAAAATCAAATTGACATGAATGGGAAAAGCACAGAAGATACAATCAATGTTGTGACTTGTGATGACAGTTCGAATATGGATGTTAGTGAGAAATACATTTTCACTTCTTTTATTGCATACACACAGACATATATGCATGTTGCCCATATACATAGGGAGAGATGCATAGTGACGGAGCCAGGAATTTTATAGAGTTTGGGCAAAAAATTTATCGCAAAACGTTACTTCCTTCATGCGAATAATTTCACATTTTCTACGGATAATTTCACATTTCCTACGGATAATTTCACATTTCCTGCGGATATATCTTTCCTGCGGAACCTAAAATCCTAAGGTATTACCTCACTTGGAAACTTAAATCCTTGACAAAAATCCTAAGGTATTACCTCACCTGGAAATGAGTTTCCTGCGGAATTTACACAAAAATCCGCAGGAAAAGCTAAAAGTTCTAGTAATGCTTGGTCTTGCGATAAAGGAAGTTGGAGCTGAGCCTGGGCTAGTGCCCAGGCTAGCTGGGGGGTGGCTCCGCCCCTGGAGATGCATACTTACATTTTTTATATAAACATATATTATACATGCACACACATTTAAATGTCTCCCTGTACCCCCTCCAACCATTTTTAAATGTCGTTTTATAGTTTTCTAACTATATTACCCACGATTGTTTATTATCTCATTTAATCTATATTTCTCTTTTTGTAGTATATAATTAAGGGTATTATTGAAAAATCAATAATTGATGTTCCATTGAACTTTGAAAACGACAATTTAATTGGAACAAAAAATTTCTTCGGATGTGAGATTTCAAAAGAAACGGATGAAGTATGAAGTAGGATCGACTTATTTTAGCAATAAATTACTTAATTTCTATAATTTTATATAAAATATTACATTAATAAACTCATATATGTGAATAATACAATATTAGCACATGCATTTTTTTTATAAAATCAAATTTACTTTATTATATTGAAGGTAAATTTAGTAAGAATATACATCAAAATATGGGAACTTACTTTTTAAACTTCAAAAAGTATATTTTATAAGTTAAAATTCAATTATAAAAAATGAATTATCAATTTGTTTAAAATTGTGTGAAATTTTGTATATTTGATTTACATAATGAAACTTTTCAAAGTAGAGCTTAATCAAAATTAATATTAAAAATATACGTTGCTTTGACATACAGACACACAGTATAGTGAGAAAGAGATATATGGAAAAACAAGGGTAAGAAACATCATTGATTTTGTTGAAACATTATACAATGAGATAGTTATCATAGTGCATGCAAAGAGTTTTTTCTTTTTTGACAAGAGGTGCATGCATAGAGTAATCAAATGGGAGAAAAATGCATATAAATAGGGGAAACCAGAAACATCATTGAGTACGCCAACGCAACTAGATAGGTGTGGGGCTCCTTTTCCAATTTATGACCTTCAAAGTGGGTGTCGAGAGTACTTTCCAACCTATACCATTTTAGGGGAAACAAAAAGTTTCTCTCCCTATCTTCTCTTTTAAACGTGTTTGCATAACCAACAAGATTGACATGTTCGCATCGTCTACACTTTCCGAGAAAAAAATAGTTATAGTGATTTTTCTGTTAAGTTAGATATTTCCTTCACCAAGGCCCGGCCTCTAGGATCTTGTCATGGATGACTCTACGGGAATCTGGTCCAGTCCGGTGCGATTAATATGCATTGTCTTCACAAGTTTAATAAGAAACCAACATAACTATTTCTTAAGAAATAACAATTGTTATCAGACAAGGAGTATAAGCTAGCCATATTTAACGTGGTCAAATAAAATCTAATTCTATGCTTGACTTAACGGGAGTAGAAGACAGCACAAATTCATTTGAAATTTTTTAAACACTTGAATGAAGATAAGAGAGTAAACCATTAAAACTCGAGATCCGGAATTTTCAAACCTAGTGGGTGCAAAGGTCATGCTTTGACACTGTTGCACAATATAAACAAGTTCTAAAGCTCAATTAATTTTCATAAAAATATGAAAGGGGATTCAAAACTTGAGTGAGACAAGTCAAACTCCAGCCTTAAAAAATTCAATCCAAACAGCAAATAAGACAACTCGTTGATCCATCTCATTGGATGCTACTTGCCCCTGATTGTTCCATAATTGGCACAACATACTGCTCATGACATGGTAAATAAAACAAAGAACAAAGGGCACCATGACTAACAACTAAGTTAAACTTTAATAAGTGCACTATTGAGCAAATTCCAGGATTCAGCATAATAACAAAAAACAAAATGCAATTATAGAGAGTAGGAACAGAATAGCAGAGTTTTTAATATATATTTTTTTTAGCGTTAATCCTCCAGTTCTTGGGGAATATGAATAAGCAAGGATGCAACTACAAGACTAAACATGTAAAAGTCACTAAAGAAGGCTCACAGATCCAATCAGTATATATGATCGAGCAACAAGGAAGAGGATTATCATTGGTTAAAATTTTAAATAAATCATTTTTCAAAAGAAAAATCACAACGCAATGTGTAACATAACTGTATCTAATATATAATAATATCTGTGCATATTGCACATTAAATCCTGACTAAACATAAGAGTAAACATAATAAATAAGTCCGGGTTTTCTTGGTGCCAAACAATGGACTAACATAAGTTGAAATGAAATAAAAATGGTCCAGCAACAATTTCACATACAGTTTCTATTCAGCTACTCCTCAAGATCGCGACCTATCACGAGGTGGGGGAGATCGGCTGCGTGAACAGTAAAATAGTTAGAACATAATGATAAAACTACACACAAAAAAAACGATTTAATTAGATCATACCTATCATATCTCCTATTCATTGGGCTTTCAGCTCGTTCATATTTGGGGCTTCCTCTTGCTTCTGGTCTGGAAGATGGATTTGATCCACGAGGTGGGGGTGATCGGCTGCTTGAAAAGTAAAATTATCAAAATACAATGATTACACTACCCAAAAAAAAAAATCAAGAAATAAAAATTAATTAGATGGATCATACCTGTCGTATCTCCCATTGATTGGGCTTTCAGCTCGTTCATACTTTGGGCTTCCTCTTGGTTCTGGTCTGGAAGCAGGATTTGATCCACGGCCATAATCAGGGCTACCCCTACCTCTACGATAAGGACTTGGGGATCTTCCACGGCCATACCTCCCATCAGGAGAGCCACGACCATACCTACCATCAGGGGAGCCGCGACCTCTTCTATCAGGACTGTATCCATCCCTTTTGACATCATCATCCCTTATAGCATACTCCACTGTGATAACACGGTCCATAAACTTGCTGCACATAAATATAAAGCAGTTAGCCCCTTACCACCATTCATCTCCATAAAGGTGGTGGAATGTACTATGTTTCTAAAGGATAAAACTTGGGAAAAAATAATAACTATTCAACAACTCAGACGGTAATTATAACCTCAGGTTAGTTGCTTCCAAAGCTTTAGTGGCTTCCTCCTGGGTTTCAAACTGGATAAAAGCAAAATTCCTTCTGATCCTTAAATTTGATATTTTCCCATAGGGATCAAAGTGTCTCTCTAAATCCCTTGTTCTGGTGTGAACAGGATCAAAATTTATGATAAACAAAGTCTTTGATGGTTTTGTATTGGTTGAAGATTTCTTTGAGTCGCCACCAGACCTTCTGTTGTCACGTTCTGCCTAAAAATCATAATATAACAACAGAATGTGTATATTAAAATACCCAAAATTAAATAATTCCAAAATCATTCATTAAGAAAAGAACATAAGCAGCAGCAACAAGAACAAGTTCATTTGAATGCAAATGTATTTGTCACACAGATGAGAACATCCACCAAAAGTATAGCAATTCTCATGATAATATCACACACCATCATTAAAATCTAACAAAATGTGGTAAACTTTTCCAAAATGATCCCCCAAATTCCAAGCTTTAAAGTACATGATGATGCGTCATAACAATCAACATTGTTTAGCAATCCCTTTCACTATTACAACGTACCTTGGTCCACTCAACACGAATTCGGCGCCCCTTTCTACCAAATTCTGTTTGATCAAGTCTTCTGATTGCATACTCGGCATCACGTTCGTCTTCCATGTAGATAAAAGCAAAACCTATGAAACAAGAATGTTAAAATAAAACTACGCAGAAATATTTCAGTATAATATTTGAAGACTCCTTTCATCAAGATGACGTATAGAGGAAATGCTGCATCAGGATATCAGATATGAGAGATAAATTCAACATAAAACAAAAAATAAACTGTAGGGAAGTACCACAACACCTGACACATTTGCGAAATCATCATGGTTCATATGTTGAAACATGTCGGAAATTGAACAGTGAGCAAAAGTCATGAGGAATGAAAAAGCAATGAATGCTGAGTGAGAGAATGCAGAATGGCAGGGCTAGGGCGGATCAGATTATTTCTTCTGGAAAAATACAAGAAGGAGAAGCTGGGGCACATTCTATAAAAGAAATGCAGAGAAGCACATCCATCTAAGAGGAGCATGGACATTCATATTATCCAAGTAATCCTGCCACAAAGAAATTGTTGAGTATGGGGGTTCGTATTTTAATGACAGTTTTTTTTTTCTTTTAAAAGGAAAAGAAAATGTACATCCATTCACAAGTAACAAGTCAAAGAGCACCATCTTGACCCTTTTAAGAATCATTTGAGGACGGAAATCGCATGATCCAATTCAAATTCAAATCAGCGCTTGTACAGTTTTACTAGCATCCTTGGCATTAGCATAAGCATACAAATAAAAGGATTGCACTACTAGCACTCTCCTTTGCCAAATGTGCAGCATAAAAGACCAATTTGAATTTGAAATGTTTAACAGTTTCGCAATCACGTAGGATTTAGGCCCTGTCTCTAATTCTTTTTTAAAGTATTTTGTGTGCAAGTCCAAACTGATATCAAAAAAGGGTCAATGAGTTCTTTGAAAAACAATTGCTTTCAATGGTTGTACATAACATTTTCCTTTCTCCAAACAGTACTATAACCCCACTGCAACTCAACACAAGAGAACACTTTCATCTTGACTTCAAATTTGGCAAACACCACCATCCATCATGTAACGCCGGTCACCAGTCTGTGAATCTGCTTTTTCGTAACGGAACCTACCTACCTCTATAAAATCCAGCTGGGCAAAATCTATTCAACCACCACATAACAAATCAAGCAAAATACTCCACAACAAATTCAGCACAAGCAAACTGCTCAGTGCTCACAATCATCACAGCCAAAATAATACTTGGCCATCCAATATACCGAACTTACAATTTAAAAACACAAACCATAGTAAGAGAATACCTACACCCTATTTGGATAACCAGCTTAATTAAGTGTTTATAGCATTAACGCTTATCATATAAGTACGTATGTATAAGCTATTTCTATAGCACGAGATAAAACAAGGTCAAACAGTGTCATATAACCTATAAATTGTTTTCATAAGCTATCCTAGAGAGCTTATAGACTTGTTTTAAGTTGATTTCATAAGCTCTCTGAACCAGTTCCACAAGTGCATATGCTAGTAGACAAGCTCAAATAAGTCAATCCAAGAGACTAATAGTAAAGAATAAGCATCAAGTTGGTCCTTAAACTATCACTCTCATCAATTTAGTCTCAACTATAGAAATACACCAAATAATCTCGTAATAATTTTTAATCCATCAAGGAAGTCCCTGAATCATCATTCTCTCTTCTATTTTAAAAGGAAATGAGGGACTAATTTGATTGATTAATAATAGTTTAGGGACCACTAAGTATACTTCTACAGCTTAGGGACTAAGTGCCTGTTTGGATTGGTTTATTTGAGCTTATCTACTGGCATAAGTTTTGTGAGACTGTTTGAGAGAACTTATAGAACTTATGAAAACTGTATTAGAATAGGAAATATTCTTAGTCAACTTTTGTATTGAATAGCCTTTAGTAATATTTTTAATGTAACTTAAATAAGCTTTAATTTTTGTAGAATCAATCTGATTCAACACTTCATATATGAAAGAAGCAAGGCAATTATCATATTTAATTTACATAAAAATATTACTAAAGGCTATTCAATACAAAAGTTGACTAAGAATATTTTCTATTCTAATAAACAGTTAACGACAGCTTGTAGCATATACAAAAACAAGTTAACTTTATTTTATTTTATGCTATAAAAATGGCTTATGCAAGCTTATATATAACCTCTTAACTTATCATGATAAACACGTACTTTATAAAATGCAAATAAGCTGTTTATCCAAACATATCCTAAATTGGTGAGAGAGTGACAGTTTAAGGACCAACTTGATAGTTTATTCAATAGTAAATAACTAATTAAGCTACAAAAAAAAAGCACTTCAAACCTAAAACTTAAAACAAACTCAAAATTATAAAAAAAAAAAAATGAAATGATGAAGAATGTTATACCAGACTTCAAGTCCACCCTATCAATCTTCCCATATTTTCTGAACAGTCTCTCAACATCAGATTGTCTTGCGTCAAAATCCAGATTTCCGCAAAAAATTGGCTTCATTTTTCCAAATGCTTCTGCAACAAACCTGCAATGCAATGTAAGAAGAAAGGATTATTGAGATTCGGAAACGGTGAAATTGAACGAATTGTTGGAGGAAGAAGAAGGAGATGTGGCGGATCTGATGATCCGTTGAAGGATTTGTACCTTTTCGGAGGGAGATAGGGTTTGCGAATGAACCCTAGGGTTGAGATTTGGGGAAATTACGAAATGCAAAGGAGAGAGAAAATGGTGATAGAGATAGTTACTTATGTCGTAAGCATAGCTTAGACCGGATTAAAACGCACCGTTTATACGGGAAAAAAAATTCTCACATTTTTGGAAGAAAATTGCTCTTCTCCCAAAAAAAAAACACTCCCTCCCAATGGACTAGACGAAAGTACCCCTGCGTGATTTAAGTCACGCAGGATACTTTCGGCGTGAGTTAACTCCCGCACCTTTGACCGGTGGCGTGACTTAACTCACGCTCCTTTGGCCGGTGGCATGACTTAACTCACGCTCCTTTCTGCACCACATAAATACGTTTTTTGGACGGTGGTCAGATGGTAAAACTTATTTTTTTACATGTTTTTTGACTCACCATAATGGTTAGATAAACCTAGGCATCCATTCCCCCTGTAAATACCCTTCCAACCTTCACCATTTCTCACACCATCATCTCACATTCTCTCCACATCTTCCTTCTACAACAATATTTTTCCACCGTTGGTCTTTCATAAAAGAGTCCTCTTAAAACATTTTAGGGATTGTATGAACAGTTAATGAGAATGGCAACTCACTGCAAAGAAGTGTGGTTCCTCTGGGTGTCATGTTGACCAACCGAGGTCTCTTTCGCCTTAGACAAGAAACATATCTTACCCCAACATCTTTCCCCCCCACCATTTATTTCTCCTTCCCCTTCACCTTGCACCATTTGTTTAGCTTTACCCCCCCCCCGACACACACACACACAAATTTTACTTTACCCCATCACCTCCATCTTCTTCTGAAGCAGATGTAGCTTTACCCAATCCCCCTTCCTAGACAAGAAACATATCTTATTGTAAATGTATTGATATAATAATAAAAATAAGATTTTATGTGTATCAATTTTGTACTTTTATTTATTTTATAATTTTGATATCTAAATAATGTAATGTCTTCAAAGACTAATTAAACCCAACGTGAATTCGAATAAAGTTGCGTATTGAATAAATTCGAATAAAGTTGCACAAAATCAATTAAAAAATACACAATTTTATTTAGTTTTAATTTCATCTACATTACATTACATTATCCCTAAATATATGTGGTATCATATGTTGGATTTAAGTTTAATTATTGGAAGTTTGCTGAAAATATTGTCATTGAAGTGTCTTATACTTCAGGTAGAAATTTCAAACTTTCTTTGAAAAGTCAAAGAATGAAGAGAACACAATACATGTATTCTATCAAATCAACTATATACGTTTTCACATCGAATTCCTTCATATAGGATGAGTAGGGACGTAAAGGAATGAGGTGCATTCTCTTACGCCCCACTCATCCTATATAAAGGAATTCGATGT
>Ga0315915_1000465_pt1 | contig 41491 bp, 21 predicted proteins | sample MpolbnodulesMG_FD_207738 | JGI IMG/M metagenome (GOLD analysis project Ga0315915, IMG submission 207738) | Medicago polymorpha root nodule microbial communities from Los Angeles, California, United States - branched nodules | ecosystem: Host-associated > Plants > Roots > Nodule | place: USA... | reverse complement strand
TATTGGCCTAGTCCCCCCTCTTTTGTACAGTTTTTCCCTTTTTTTTAATAATATTACTACGTATTGGAGAGGCGGTAATGGATCGGAGTTGTTGATGTTTCAACTTCTCCCTGATACCTAACCTCTCTGTTTGCCTATCAAAAAAAAAAAGATTCTTGTAATCTTTCACCATTGCCTAAACTAACTATTTAAATTCAAATATTATAATTAAACTTTGAGGGTATTACAAAATATATCTATAATATATAAAGAAAATAGACTATTTCAGTTTTTTTGGGCTGACTTATTCTCTTTTTAAAATTACTCTCAACTTTTAATATAAATAGCACATATATTAAATAGACAAGAATAAATTCAAATATTAAAATAAAAATGTAACAAACACAATATGAGTATATATATTTTCAGTTTTTTTTATCATTTAAAAAGTGTAACAAACTAGATGAATATATTTAAACTAATTTCTTATTATCTCAATTATACCCTCAAACAATTTTTCTATAAATACCTTTAAACAATTTTTCTATTGTTGGTGTCATTAAAAAACATAAGAATTTAGATTATATTTATTTTGTTATATTGTTGGTGTCATTGAAATATATAATCATGATTAGTTTGATTTGTTATTATAACTTGAAAGCAATAAACATTTATAATTTTAGTTTCAATCAAAATCAAAATTTAATAAAATAGAATGTTCAAAATTTTCAAACGTTAACGCAATACAAAGAGCGGAAAGACGAGCATGTGAGTGCCCGTCTTTTCGCTAGTAAATATAAATTAAACTCTTATAAAAAAATATCAATTGTTTGTTTTCATAAGAATTCTCTTTTTATTTTTGATAAAACGTAATAATTCTTATTCATAACTAAAATAAATAACATGTACTTTTTTAACAAAAATATAATTTTTTGTTATATATAATCAAAATTACACAATTCGTCTTTTAACAAAATTTAGATAACTTTTTTGTCCCTTATCTTATTTTATTTTCCAATTTAATTCTTTAAGTTATATAATGTCAACATTGTTATCCTTTTCTATTAAAAAAACCAAAGATACATAAAATTCAGCAAAAACCTAAAAAAAAAATCACAAAACTCATAAATTCATAAAATAAAATAAAATAAAAAACGCACAATTTCATCACAACTTCATCTTCTTGATTTTCTCTCTCATCAATCAACCTAACTCTCCAACAAAGAAAAGTTCAATTCCTGTAGTTTATTTGTGTTTTCCAATTGGTGCAAATCCTAGAAATTGTCTACTTGAGAACCGTTTGCGGATGGGATTATATTTTGGGGGGGAATAAATGTGTAGGCCTAGGGGGAGGATCGTTCTCCTTAATTTGGTGTTGAATTCAATCCCTATTTTCTATCTTTCATTTTTAAAAATGGCGACGAAAGCGTTGGAGAGGATTGTAAAGATATAAAGAGAGTTTCTTTGGGGGGTGGGGTGTAAGATTTGTTTGGTTAGTTGGAGGAAAGTGTGCCAACCTTAAAACCAAGGAGGACTAGGAGTAAAAGATACGAAGGTGGTCAACTTGAGCCTTTTAACGAAGTAGAGGTGGAGATTGATCTAATTAGATAACCCGTTGTGGAAAAAGGTGCTTCAAGAAAAGTATGGGGGAGAGGATATGCAAGTTGGTGGAGTGGGGAGATGATAATTGGCCTTGGTATGCGTCAAGGTGGTGGAAAATGTGGTTAGAGTGGATTATTTTAACGAAGGAGTGGTCATGAAAATTGGAAATAGTTTTAACACTAGTTTTTGGAAGGATATTTCGGTGGCTGATACACCATTTATGTACAATTTCCAAGACTTTTTTCAATTTATAATAAGGAGGCTAGGGTGGGGGAGATTTGGGAGGTTGGCAAGAATGGGGAAATTGAAGACTCCTTTGGAGGTGGACACCGTTTGTTTGGGAGTATGAGCAAATAGAAACCCTATTAATTTGCATTAATGGGTGAGACTCCTAACTACATAATACATAGGTATTCCCTCTAAATACTCAAACCACCTAAGTCTAGTTATTACCTTGTTTTCTACGATAGGCGCTACCTCAACTCTCTCTAATGTCGTAATTTATAATTCTATCATATATAGTCTCACCACACATCCAACACAACATCCTCATTTTTGTTATGCTTACTTTATGTTTGTGTTGGTTCTTCACCAAACAGCACTTTATCCCATACAATATCGTCGGTCTTACCATTGTCCGATAAAAAATTTCCCTTAAACTTAAGTAGTACTTTCGCATCACATAAAACACCTGAGACACTACTCTATTTCAACCACCCAATTTGGCTTCAATGGTTTACATCTCTTTCTATTTCTCTGTTATTTTGTATTATAAAATTAAAATATTTAAACTATATAGCTTGTGGCATGATATGATCTCCAACTTTCACCTCTTGTTAAAATAATGCTCCATATACTCTGTCTTGCTTATATTCAAGCGTAAACCATTTGATTTGCAGGCTTATCTACAAGTTTCGACCCTCTCATTTAATTCTTCCTTCGACTCTCAAACCTTTGATGAAGGAATCAAAAACAAGGCTTCACAAAATTGGAGAGAGAATTTTGGCTATATAAGGAGCTGAAGACCATGAAAAAGATCAACAATACTCTACTATTTTTAATTGTGCCATTACTCTCCCAAATCAAATAGTGCATATACACTTAGGATTTACATTTTAACTTATGTTATCTTAGAAATCCTATAAGTTGTAAAGAGTTTGTTCATATTGTTCAGTCTACACCAAAATTGTTAAATCTGGTGTAGGAACAAGTTTGTTTATATTTGTTGTAAACAAACATAAGTCTCTTGCTTGTTAATCTTGAGCATATAAGTCTCTTGGTAAAACCTTGAACATCAAAGTCTCAATCTGCTGTAATTGAGCATAAGAAGTCTCATTCGGTTGTGTTTGAGCAATATAAGTCTCTAGGTGAAACCTAGAGCGCCAAAAGTCTCTTAGGGGAGCCATTTGAGAAAAATAAGTATATTTCATGTATGCTTGAGAAAATGAAGTCTCTTGGAGTTGTCCCTGAGCATTGGAAGTCTCTTGGTAGTGACCTTGAGCAAAGAAGTCTCTTGCAAGGGTGCTTGAACATTGAGAAGTTCTTGGAAGAGTCCTTGAGCAATTGTAATCAGAGGGATTATAGTGAAATCTCTTGGAAGTGCAAGGGGATTGGACTACTTCTGTGTTATGGAAGGATCCGGTATAAAACTGCTTTTGTCTGCTCTCTCTCTCTCTCTCTCTCTCTCTCTCTCTCTCTCTCTCCTCTCTATGTCTTTATCTTTGTGTTCTTATTTCCATTGCACTCAGACTCTATCAGAATCTGTACTCATCAGATTTTGAATAGCTTTTAAACACTCAGAAAAAGAACCAGAAAAAGCCAACACAATTCCACCCCCCTCTTGTATTTTTCTCACCTTCAATATATAAACACACACACATTAGTTGCTTAAGCATACATCGCCCTTTGTAAAGGGGTTCAAATCCTTAAAGGAACTTTTTTTTTTTACAACATTTTATGAATTTATAATAGTCTAGGCCCAATTTTTCTAGGCCCAATTCGGTTGTCCCTAACCCTAGTTGTTAGTCTGTCTATAACTAAGCTACCACTTCATTTCTTTTCTCCAACATCACCAATTCGTCTTCTCCTTTCCGTCTTTTGTCTATGCTCCTCATTTTCTGGTTTCTTTTTCCTTTTTCATATCATTTATTTATACTTTCTTAATTATATATATATATACTTTAGGAGTGTTTGCAAAACCCCATTGCGTTTGTGAATTTGTAGTTTACTACTTGTGGAATTTCACTGACAAGATAACAACTAGGTTATGAGCAATGCTAACAACACTCTCTTTTGAGCACTCTCTCTAGCACTCACTCTTTTATTGGGTAAAATCATTGTATGTCCCACCACCATATGTGGGTTCCATTTCCAAAGTGTAGGTCCCACATTGATTTTACCTAATAAAAGAGTGAGTGCTAGAGAGAGTGCTCAAAAGAGAGTGTTGCTAGCATTCCTCACTAGGTTATTAAGTTATATGATTTATATCTTATTAATCATAGTTAACTTTACGAGGGAAGAACTAGACATGAAACATTCTAGATCTGGTTAATTGATCATATCTAGTATGTGTTTGATTTTTTATCTAACTGATATGACAAGTCAACCTTGTGCGATTTTTATAAAATTGGAAGACTATGAAGGAAGGGATGAAGACGCTGATGTTATTATTAAAAAAAATCACAAAGATGAAATCAAATCAATGAAGTACCAAAGGTATGGAATCAATTGTTATTTTGATTTATATTCATTTTTTGATAATACATATTCATATTTATTTCTTATTTCTTCCTTAGTATTAGATCTTTTAAGTTATGAATAATATGCATTCTTATTATTCATGATGTATAAAAATATTTTTATTCACAGATCTATATTTTTTTTTTTTGAAGAAGTCGTATTCACAGATCTATATATTCTTACTCACACTGAATAAAAATATTTTTATTCTCATATCTATATTATTTTTTTTGGTCAACATATCTATATTATTTATTTGTGATAAAAGAATAAATTTGTGTCTTTGCTTACCAAACCTAATTATTTTTTGTCATTAGCTATCACTGTACAAATTAGATCTAAATCAATTTGAACTTTCGATTTGATAAAACATCAATTTCTCAATCGAAATTATGGTGTTCATATCCTCTTAGAATATATTTTCATTACTTATTTTATTTATGCAAATGTTCTTATATTTATTTTATAGGACAATTCACTTACCACAAATCAAACTTTTGAGTATTTTTTAAGTGGTTTTCAATAAGCTTATTAACCAATTGTATACTTTGTAGATATAGAAAAATGAGATTTAAGCTCAATATCGAAATATATAAATAACATATTTTAGAGTCTCGTAAAGATCAGTAAATACTTGATGGAATTAAAATAATATATTTTGTAAGGCATGAGATTTTGTAAATTGTTGGGTATATGATTCAAGCTTGAACTTATTCTTGATGTAAATTTAACTCTATTTTAATTGTTTAGACAGCCACGCCACCACCTACAACTACCCAGCCCGCCACCATTATGAGTATGTAACTATTTCTTCTTCAGTGACAGTCTTGTTTGTCGCTTGTCATCGCATTAGCTAGTGGAAACCAAGAAGAAGATGAAAAGGCAATGGTACTGGAAAATTTGAACGAGATTTCGATCTAAACAATCCCTTGTGTTTAGAATCTTCTATGTATAAAACTAATGGCTCATGTGAAATTAAAGATAGTGGTCGTAATTTAGTTTTACTTTTCCTGTTTTCATCGTCCAACATTTTGGGCATGTATTTTATGGCAGCTACAAGTTAACAAGAATCGTTATTGTTAAACCTTATTAGTTTAGAATATGATTCTAGAAAGTTGGTGTACACATGTAATGGAATCTTCCTTTAGATGTAGTAACAAAGAATAGTACAATAAAGGGTGAAAATTATTCAATATTTCCTCTTCTTCCTAGGATGTCGTGTAGAAAATGAATTTGTTTTTTACCTCAGAAGTGAACATAATTAGAATTGTCTTGATTATTATTCATTGTTAACATGGACCTTTGATATTATTGATTACAAACATCTTGAAGTAAATGTAATTATATTTCAGTTGTTCATATTTTTTAAACAGCTTATATATTATATTTCAGTTGTTCATGTTTTTTTTAAAACACCTAACCACTGATCACACTTTCAAACAACCACCCTCAAATAAAACCTTTACCACTGAAAAACCTTTATCCCCTAATAAAAATCAACTGAGAAACAAGCCATAATCCCCTACCGTTAATTCAGTTACAACAGAACTAAAACAAAGACTGGCCCTGAGCAGGAAAATAGGAAAAAAAACACAACTTAAAACCCATAAATCCATCACCAATTATTTATTAATACACCACCAATTTTCTTTTTCATAGTTTCTTTGGACGCAATCTTGGGCGTGGGCCCATAATGACGCTAAGGAAGACGAGCTTTCCCTTCTTTTGTGAAGCATTTCAGTTTTCCGTTCTTGATAAGTTCTTTGATCACATCCTTCAACCGATAAGAATTGTATTTTTCGTGGCCAACACAGCTATGGAATCTGCAATACTTAGTCATATCTGTGGGCGACAACCCCTTTAAGGTGCGAGGATTTTGACCCTGACATCTTTGTATTTGGTACTTGCGCACTCCTGATAAATCCGTTCTCTCAATGTATATATTCATACGGGTGTACTCAGAGAAATAAGAACAGTACCCATATCCTTTCTCGTCGTTATCAATCCGTTTGTTATCGCTTAATTTCTAAGGTTGTTTATTCTTCACGACTTCAGCTTCCAACCACTTCTCCTCGTAGTTAGTATAATGTTGTAACCTAATCAAAAGTTCATTCATGTCTTTGGGCTCCTTGAGTCCTAACTCTTCTTTGAACTTATATTTCTTGGACAAGTAGTTTTCATAGACGAAGCACTTCAACTTATCGTTCACGCCTCAGACTTCGACGACCTCATGGGTGAATCTTGCTACATACTTCTTACGAGTCTCTTTCTTTCCTTAAATTACTGCAGTTCGTGCCACCATCGATGTCAGCTACTTTCTCCCGACAATGAAGTGAAATGGGAGGTAAGCTCTTCACAAAGCTCCCTCTAACAATTAATAAAGTCGTCCTTATGGCCCTTAAACCAAGTCATCGATGCAACTTTCAACGCGAGGAAAAAGATTTTACACTTAATAGTTTGCCGCTCCTAATGGGAGTTGAGGACGGTATCAATGTCGCTGACATGTATCTTTTGGGTTGGGGTGTTAATAGGGAGGCGTGGAAGTGGCGTATGAGGCTGTTTGCATGGGAGGAGGAGTTGGTAAGGGAGTATGTGGATCCTTTAACTAATGTTGTTTTGCAGGTTGATTAGGCGAACTATTGGGTTTCGAAGCTTCATCATTCCCAAAGGCATACAGTTAAAAGTGTGTATACTAACTTAACCGATGTTGAAGTCAATTTTAATGTGGGTTATAAGCATGTGTTGTGGGTTAAAGCGGTTCTACTCAAAGTTAACATTTTCATCTGGTGTTTGTTTTTAAATCAAATTCCAACAAAGAATAACTTGGTTAGGCGACATATTTTCGCTAATAATGATGCTCAATGTTCGTCTGATTGTGGTTACTTGGAGGATCAAGACCACTTATTTTTTCAATGTAATTTCTATGGTTGATTATGAAATTTAATTAATGACTGGATGGGTTTCTCAAAGGTTCGTCACGGTAATATTTAGATCATCTTCTTATGTTTTGTGGGCTTGGGGGATTTTCCAAAAACTATGGATTGACTTTTAACATTATATGAATTTCGGTGCTCTACATCATTTAGAATAAGAGGAATGGGAGGATTTTCAATCACAAGGCTGATCTTCTTTATTCCTTAGCCTAGAAGGATAAAATTTAGATTTTTTGGTAGTTGAAATCGTATTATGCTTTGTTCAATTTTGATTACCTCACCTGAAGGTTGAATCTTTTGTCGTGTTTAAAGACTATTTGTTAATTTTTTTTATTTCCTTTGCTGATTGGGCAGTTGTGTTGCGTATTGTAAAACTCTTGAATTGATAAGTTTCTCTGAGACACCTTGTGGTAGAGGGGTTTTTGTCGGTTTATAATTTTTTTTTCGTAGTCTTTTAAAAAAAAACTAAAACAAATCCATCTAAAAATAAAGGGTTAAATATGTTTTTGGTCCCTATAAATATACAATATTTTCATTTAAATTCCTCTAAAATTTTACTTCAACTTTCAGTCCCTATAAAATTTTCAATCACTACTTTTGATCCATATTTTTAAGTTAATTTTTGTATTTTTTTAATGAAATTGTGTAGAAATGTGTAGAATATAAAAATTAGAATTTTTAACAAAACACAAACGAAATATGATTTTTTTAACAAAACACAAATTAAATATGAATTTTTAACCGTAAAAAAATATAAAAATTCATATTAAATTCATGTTTTATTAAAAAATTCTTTTTTTTTGAGAAATTCTTTTAATATTATAAATTTTTCTGTAAAATTTTATTAAAAAATATGAATTCTACATATGAGTTTACTTTAAAGGAGGGACCAAAAGTAAAGATGAAAATTTTTGCAGAGACTAAAAGTTGAAGAAAAATGTTAGAGGGACTAAAACGAAAAGTTGACATATTTACAGGGAGAAAAAACATATTTAACTAAAAATAATTATAGGAAAGAATCCACATTTAAAAATCAACTTAACAAAATAAAAGTCTACTTTGATCTGTACCAAAAAAAAAAAGTCTAGTTTGATTATTTTATTTCTTTTTTCATGTAAAATATTGTAAGAAATCCCAAATTTTTTATGTACAAAAATTGAGCAACTGCCATTTGGTTGTGTTTCACTCTCTCTCTCTCACTTCTGAAACCTTTGTTCATCACTCTTCTTTGTCAAACACTTCTTACTCATTGCTTCACTCAAAACTTTCAGATCGATGTTTTTCTCTCTCCGACAAACAAAGGTTCGCTTATGTTTATGTTTTTCCACTTTTCTTAATTTATGATACAATTTCATTACTTAGACCACACTCTTTCTTATGTATCATGTTTTTCTCTTCAATTCTTGTTTCTTTTGTTACTGCATGTGAAAAATAGAAGCTTTTTCTGTAATGGGTTTGATCTAAAAAAAATTATGATTCAGATTTTTTTTTGTTAATTCAATAGTGACACTGAATTGGTTGCATGCAAATGATTTTTCTTGAAGTTATCAATTGAAAGTTTTAATTTTGAATTCTGGGTTTTGTTCTTCATTATCTTCTGTGCATGAATTGATTTTCTTTTGATGAATTTTTTTTCATTTTTTTCTTTCTGTGAAATGAGGAAAATGGTTTTGGGGTGAAGTAAGTAAAAGCAATTTGTGTGTTTTGAAAATGGGGTTTTAATTTGGGTTTCAATGGAAATTTGATTTATGTAGATATTTGTTTGACCCTGCATGCAAAGGGATCAAGATTCTAATGACCCTTTTTGAAGTATTCTAAAGAGAAAAATGGAAAAAAGATTTTGAGCATATACCCATTTTGGTCCTCACAATAATTTAGTCCCTTACAAAAAATAATATCCAAATTAGTCCCCAACAGTTAGGGACTAATTTGTCCCCAATTTGACAATGTCGAAGACTAATTTGGTATTATTTTTTATCTGGGACTAAATTGGGTCGCGAGAAAATTGCAAGGGATCAAACTGGGTATTAACTCAAAGATTTTCTTTTTACTTTGTCTCTAGGAAGGGTAGCTGGAAGGTTTCTTATTTTGATTTGCTTAAATTATCATTGCATATATGAATTGTTATTTTCATTTGATTTTATTTCATTTTCCCCCCAGAGTTTGTCATCTGTTTATAGTTTCATTTATGAGATTTTATTTATACGTTTATGTCTTAATTTTTCTTCCCTAAAAAAACTATTTGGTTTTGTAAGTAAAACAGTTCAACAATACTATCTCTGCATCTGTTTTCTTTTCTTTGTTCGATTCAATTTTAAAGGATATATGAAATGGATCCTACTGCTAAATTACAAGATCTCTCAGTTTTCTTCTTGAACTGGTTTCGATTTTAATTATGTATTTAAAGTTATAGTCCTCAAAGGATATTGTAGTTTTGATCTTGCATGCAATTGAGAGGACTTCCTTGCTTGGCTTCAATTGACTCGTTCCTTCGAATGCATTGCTAGGCTTGTCGGTTAATGTAGATTCTAAATGCTTTCGGATATTCACTTTTTGGAACAGGACTGAAAATTTTGATCGGATGGTTTGTTTTCCGTACTGCTGATATGAAGTGAATTGTTAACAGTGGTAATTGATAAATGGGGATTCAGACAATGGGGTCTCAAGGTGGTGGAGATGGTAGTGGAAAACGGTCACAACTCCACTCTCTTGTGCGGCAAAATTCAGTGTACAGTCTCACACTTGATGAAGTTCAAAATCAATTAGGTGACTTAGGGAAGCCACTAAGCAGTATGAACCTAGACGAGCTTCTGAAAAATGTATGGACTGTTGAGGTGAACCAGTCCACGAGTATGGACAATGAAGGCACAACGCAATCTAGTGAAGCTTCTCTACAACGTCAAGCTAGTCTGGCATTAAAAGCTGCATTCAGCAAGAAGACTGTGGATGAGGTTTGGAGAGATATCCAACAAAAGAAAGACAACGAGGAAAAGAAGTCACGAGAGAGACAACCTACTTTAGGAGAAATGACATTGGAGGATTTCTTGGTGAAAGCAGGTATTGTTGCAGAAGCATCTTCAAATAAAACGAATATCGATACTACGGCTGCAGCCGATTCAAATGTGGCAGTATCACAGTTTCCTCCGCAGGGTCAGTGGTTACAGTATCCGCAACCACAATATCAGCATCTACAACAAAGTTCCATGGGGATTTATATGCCTAGCCAGGTTATAGCACAGCCGTTACACATGGGGTCAGGTGCTTCGATGGAGATTCCGTTTGCAGATAGTCATATGGCATTGGGTGCACCTCTAATGGGAACTGTGTCAGATACGCAGGTGCCTGGAAGAAAAAGGAATACTCCGGAGGATATGGTGGAGAAGACTGTTGAGAGAAGGCAGAAAAGGATGATCAAGAATCGGGAATCTGCTGCCCGTTCAAGAGCACGGAAACAGGTGATCTCTCTATTTCTTTATTTCGAGTGTTGTAACTCGCAAGTCCTTATTATTTGATTGGTTTTTGTTGTAATAAATACCCTAAACCTGAATAATAACTTTAACAAACAGGCTTACACAAATGAATTGGAGATTAAAGTTTCACGCCTGGAAGAGGAAAATGAAATGCTGAGGAAACGAAAGGTTTGATTCTGCTTCGAAGTTATAAGTTTAATTGATTTGAGTATGTTTTTATGATAATCTTAATTCCTTTCATTCCCCAGATTGAGTAGTTCGTAAATTTGTGGATTATAATTTCAGCATTCAATTACTATACATATCTCTGCATTTTTTGGATTAAGGAAACTCTGCATATTATGTTCTCTAGTTGAGACCTGAGCATGTGTCATTGCCATCTTGATGTTATTTATTTGGATGTATCTCTCTTATGGCCTCTGCTCTATCTTTTACATGGTCACTAAGAATTGTTCAGGAAAATGAATCACACGAGACACGTTTAGTTTAGTGATTGACAAACACAAATGAACATGCTAGTTCTGATGCAACTTTTGGATTATTCTGCTCTGAATATACTACAATGAATCTCACTAAGGGGATTTTAAATTTTGAAATTTTCCGTCCATACAAATACCTTATCGCGGGATATGTTTCCCACTTAGAGCACAGAGTTGCCCCCCTTTGAAATAAAAATTACTGCTTTCATTAATTGAGTTTCATATCATGAACTATATGCCTTGAATTTCTGCTGCTTCATTATGTCTGTTTTTTGTATATTGGGTTATTTGGAATTTGATTTATCGGCTCAACAGTCTTTGCTCTTTTTCATTCAATTAGCAGTGCTTGTGGAAGATCTTGGATCATACAACCATACATACTATAATAAAAGCTATATCTATATGCACATTGTATCCATGGTCATTTTTACCTGTTAAAATCATGGGAACAAAATTGCTCTTTTATACATGCTAACTTACTCATTCACCTCATATATTATCAGATTATATTATTAATTTTTGTCCTCAACATGCAGGAGCTAGAGAATATGTTACCTTGTGCACCGATTGCTGAACCTAAATATCAGCTACGCCGAATAGCATCTTGTCCATTCTGAGATCTGTGTACCTATAAGTAGAGGTCTGTAGATATGAAAATCAGGGAATGTTTTCTTGTAGTTTAATGTGAGGCTGACACCTGCCTTTTGGTATCTCTGGAATATGTGATGTTTTCTAACTCTTCTGTTAAGTTCTCAAGTAATTATAGCCAATGTTGTAGTTTTATCATTCATTACTTAGCCATTTTAATCATGGGTTAATTTCATTTCGGTGTATCGGGGATGGAATAATTGTCGGGTTTTTGCAATTTCGTTGTCGTGGGGAAATAGGACCACTCTTAATAGGGAGTTCTTTCAAAATTTGCCCAAAATTCCCTGTATGGAAGTAAACTTCTGGGAGATATATTTACATTTCTTACTTATTATACCTTCTGGAAGTGAGCTTTCGGAGTATTTATAACTTTCAGAAGTTAACAACAACACTTCCAGAGCATATCTTTATACAGCTTCTGGAAGTGAGCTTTTGAAGTATTTATAACTTTCGGAAGTTAACGACTCTTCTGGAGCATATCTTTTATACATTCTTGATGTTAATTGTGTGGAGGCAATGGACTATTTGAAGAAATTAAACACCTTAAATATTGTCTATATATATATATAAAAAAAAAAATACAAAATAATAGTAAATTGATCATTGCATAGAGTTTTCTGATAAATGATTGCACTTTGCTAGTTGCTTGGGATACACTATAATGAGTAGTATAAGTACAAATGTATGATGGGCATATCCTGTGATGGCCTCTTCCACCAGTTGTTGGTCAAAGTCTAAATGTGTGCCATCCACATCCTTTGGTCGTAATGCGACCTTGGCAAAGGATGGGTGCGTGCATCATTGAGACACAATTGATCCATCATGAGTTGAAAATCTGGTGAATGGGACAATGTGTCCCATGATCATCTCATAGATCTCGATACAAGTCCTCTTGTGCGTGCAGTCCGAAATGGCAAGACTTCATTAGCCCTTGACCGATGATCAACAGGCAACAACAAGCCTGAGAGGAGTCCTTTGCGTAATCTTCAGATGGTGGCTGCGAGCGCTGGAACCTGACCAACATCGTCCTGTTGTCTCGCCTCATCTCTTATGGCAGTATGCACCTCTAGTTTGTGCCATATGTACACATTGTGAATTGCATTTAGTCACATGAACTAATGTTTTATACGGAAAAAATATATATTTCGAGAGATATATGTAAAAAAAAATTACTCTGAAATGTATAAATTCAGAAGGTACTAATATGTGATATATGAATTTTCAAATATCCATAAATCAAAACAAACAATCCTTCCATGGTTTTGGAGTGGAGCAAATGATTGGTTAGGGGAATCTAGGTTCTCTGTTTGGACTTTCAGGTTCTGAAGTAGTATGTTTGATTTCTACTCAAGACTTGAAAAAAAAAAAGTTTTGGCCTGCAATTCTCAACACTAGAATCATACTTGTCCCTGTTTTGATTTTATCTAATGTCAATGACATGAAAACACGTTCTTTACTGCAGATGAACACACATTGTTTTATACTTAAGAAAAATACTTAATAGTAATAATTTAATATAAGAAGATTTATGAACAATTCTTTTTTATGAAAAGAATACACCCTTTGTTGCAAAATTTCTTCTATGATGCTTATCAAAACAAAATTCTTCTATTTTTTAAAACAAGGAGAAAATTAAAGTAATAAATCCTACTTCTTTCAAAATGCTAAATCTCACTGTTGTACTAGGTTATCACTCTAATTTTGCACCATACATGAGCATAACTACATAAATAATAATCAAATATTAATATTTTATGTAGTTGATTTAAAAAACATTAGTATTTATTTTGAAAGCAACCAAATATTAATATCATTTCCATACCATATCTTCAATTTCATTTATCTTATATAAAAAGACTTGCATTTATCTCAAATTAAAAAACAAAAAAGTACACCTCACATAACTTATTTTATTAAACAAACAAAATAGTCCTTGTCGTTTAGAATCTGTTACCCACAAACATTACCCGGCATGAAAACAAGTTTACAATTTTACATTAATCAAGTTGTCCATTTTCCTTTGTAAATATTTATTTCAATTAGTTTCTTAATCTTAGTCATTGAGGCACAAGTTAACATTTTAATTTTTTTTATATTGTAATAAATATTTTAGCAGTAAAAATTTAAAAAACTAAGAACCATATTTGTGATGACAATTATTTTATTTGATGAAATAGCAAGTCCATATCTTTTTTTTTTAGGGAAGCAAGTCCATATCTTGATGAGCACGCGCGTATATACTTGTTTTGTTTTTAGGAGAAAAAACTGTATGCAATATTTTTTTAGGTATATATATGTAAAGCTCTGTTCGGGATTTTTAAGAGAAGGGGAGGGCCTATAAAAAAAAAGAAGGAAGAAGTGGAAAGGACGAAGATTTGAGGACGAAGAGTTTTGAGAGGGGAGAATTTTGGGGGTTTAATTTTTTTTTTTTTTTTTTATAATACAAAACCTTTTTGATTTGGAGGAACTAAATAATTGTAATGGAGGAGGAGTTTAGAGGGTTTGAGTAAATTTTCTAAACCCAATCTATTTTGTTATAATTTCTAAATCTAATCTACACTCTTATAGGATTTTGAAAATTAAAAATACATTAATCATAAGTATCAAACAAGCATACACCGCATAATGGAATGATAAATAAAAGGGTTAGACATTAATCGAGTCACCTTTTCTAAATTTTACTTGAGTTGAATGTGTTATAACGTTAGTTAATGAATATGATAAATTATATGTTTTCATATACATTAATTGATGTGACAACACATTATTGAATGTATATGTAAATTAATTGTACATTAACAATGTATACTAATTAAATTCGTACTTTTATCGGCTTCTTTCTGCATATGAAAAAAAAACCACTTATCATGGAGTGAGGAGTGCATTTTGTTAAAGATAAAAACCAATTCAGTTTTCTTCTCTTTTGTTTTATACTTTAGCCAGAAACACATTTCTAATTTCAATTTGGCCAAATGATGAACAGTGAAAGTTAGAATAAAAATGTAGCAGTTGACTCTCTCTTTGTCCATTCTAAAACAGCTCTTACCAGCCTACTTAATATTCCCTTGTACCTATCTTAATTTAATTCATATTTTATTTCATAAACAAATACAATAACTCTTATCCTTCAAAATAAAAAATACAATAACTCTTATATCATATGCTAATGTCAATTTCAATCATTTCAATAACGCGTTTTATATGGCTCATTATTGAACATATTACATACCCTCTTGTTCTTTTTCTATAGTTCCTTTGTCTTTGCACATTTTCTAAGTCTTCAAAAATATTCCATTTTTTCAAACTTTTTTTTCATCACAATGGGATATGGAACAAGAAAACTCTCAGATGAATATGAAGTTTCAGAAATTCTAGGTAGAGGTGGATTTTCTGTTGTTAGAAAAGGTACAAAAAAATCAAACATTGAAGAAGAAAAATCACAATCACAAGTAGCAATCAAAACCCTAAGAAGGTTAGGTGCTTCAAATAACCCTAGTGGATTACCAAGAAGAAAAGATGCTGGAGAAAAAAGCACAATAGGGTTCCCTACATTGAGACAAGTTTCAGTTTCAGATACATTACTAACAAATGAGATACTTGTAATGAGACGAATAGTCGAAAACGTTTCGCCACATCCAAATGTGATTGATCTTTATGATGTATATGAGGACACAAATGGTGTTCATCTTGTCCTTGAGCTTTGTTCCGGTGGCGAACTTTTTGATAGGATTGTAGCACAAGATAAGTATAGTGAGACTGAAGCTGCAACTGTGGTTCATCAAATAGCTTCAGGGTTAGAAGCTGTTCATAGAGCTAATATAGTTCATAGAGATTTGAAACCTGAAAATTGTCTTTTTTTAGATGTTAGGAAAGACTCTCCTCTTAAGATTATGGATTTTGGGTTGAGTTCTGTTGAAGAGTTTACTGATCCCGTTGTTGGTTTGTTTGGATCTATTGATTATGTTTCACCTGAGGCTCTTTCTCAAGGAAAGATTACTACTAAGAGTGATATGTGGTCTCTTGGGGTTATTCTATATATCTTACTTTCAGGGTATGTTTTTATTTTTCTTTCTTTCTTATATTTAAATTGTGTTAGGTTTTATGTTTTGATTCTAGCGATGAGTTTGTATGAATCACAGTATGTCATTGTCGTTTTAACAAAACTACACTTTAGATTTTCTACAAAATTACGGTGTTATTGTGATTTCCTTAAACTCAGCGTGTCCAAACATGTATTAGTAGTATGTTTGGTTTTAAATTTGGAATTTCTAAACCCAACCTACAAGGAATAGGGCCTATTTGGGAACACGGTAGCTCACATCTCACCGCAGAGTAGCTCGTCTCTCCAAGGTTTCTTACCTATTAATAGTTGTTTGGTTTTATGTTTGGAATTTCCAAACTAAACCTACGAGAGATAGTGTATGTTTGGAAACACGTAGCTTACCTCTTACCGCAGGATAGCTCGTTACTTCAAGAAGAGCTTTCTCGAGGTGACATCATAAAAAAAGAAATCCAAACAAACACATGTTTAAGCTTTTGTCACATACACTGTGATTTCGTTAAACTCAACGTGTCCAAACATATACTAGTAGTATGTTTAGTTTTAAAATTATTTTCATATAATTGTTATGCAGGTATCCACCTTTCATTGCCCAAAATAATCGCCAAAAACAACAAATGATAATGAATGTAAGTACCATCTCTTACAGAATATAGAACTTCATTCCACAATTCTTTTGCTTACTAAAATAAAATGCTTTGGAACAGGGGAATTTTAGTTTTTATGAGAAGACTTGGAAGGGAATTTCACAACCGGCAAAGAATTTGATTTCAAGTCTTTTAACTGTTGATCCTAGCAAGAGACCTAGTGCTCTTGAGGTATTGTACACTACTACCATCTTCATTTCAATAATGGGAATTGATCATGTTTATTTAAGAGTTGGTATGGACAATGCATAATATATGCAAGGTTTGGGGTTCAAACCCCAGCCACTACCAAAAAAAGAAGTGATATTTGATAATTTGAAAATTAATTCAACAACAATTTAATGTTTAACTACAATTTTGAATGTTATTAACCACAATTTTTAGGTGTTCAAACATGCATGATATTCATTAACAAAAAAATGTTTTTCTAACACAAATTTTGACACATACTTATAAGGTTTATGAGTTTTACATTGTTGATTCTCTCTTTTTGGGTGTTAGTTCTCTCACATTGTGTTTAATGTTTATACTCAATGGCATACAATGTTGATATACTATGTCCAAACAATACAATTGTTTATTAACTATTTAGATTGTGTTCAAAAATATTGATTCGCATATGGTCAAATATACACCTAAAAAAAGTAGTAATTTCGTAATATTTTTTATGATATTATTTTCAAACCTAAAGAAGTTTAAGAAGAATAAAAACACAACACACATGTTGTTGTACTTTTGTGTTTTTTGGAACAGCTTCTAAGTGATCCATGGGTCAAAGGTGAAAAAGCCAAAGATGTTCAAATGGACCCTGAGATTGTCTCAAGGCTACAAAGCTTTAATGCAAGACGTAAACTTCGTGCAGCTGCAATTGCTAGTGTTTGGAGCTCCACAATCTTCCTTAGAACAAAAAAATTGAAATCATTGGTTGGATCCTATGATCTCAAAGAAGAAGAAATTGAAAATCTCAGGATGCATTTCAAGAAGATGTAAGTACCCCAAAAGTCAAAAATTATCTTAGGAACATTTAATTTTAGCTCTTAAATTTCACAAGGAATCAAACATTTTGAGTAAATAATCAAATTAGTTAAGAATGACCGATAATTAAAATATTTAAAAGTAATTTTCATTTGTCAAATTTTGATGTTGTGGACAATATTATGCTATTTGAGATGTAATTTAATAATTGACTCTAAATTTTTACGCAATTCTAGCAAGGGTTTTAAAAAATAGTTTGAGGTCGCGTTTGAGATGTGACGTCAATGTTTTCTATGTCTTTGTACGTAGTAGTTACAATTACATTTGCTCGAAGTGTATTTTGACACCAAAAATTAAGATAATGTATACAATACACTTCGGGCTAATGTTTTCTATTTTATTACAAATAAAATACTAATAAAAAATCAAATATATATGTTTATACAAAGTTGAATGTCAAATGCGAACAAAAACCCATTTATGATTTTTCAATATTAACAAATGTAATCCAATCACGACTGTTATTTAAAACCTTTGTTTCAGTTGTAAACTTTGAAGTTTTTGAATAAACTAATGTCATGAGTTGTTAACAGATGTGCAGATAGAGACAATGCAACTCTGTCTGAGTTTGAGGAGGTGTTAAAAGCAATGAATATGTTATCATTGATACCTTTTGCTTCTCGAATATTTGATTTGTTTGACAACAACCGTGATGGAACAGTTGACATGCGTGAGATACTTTGTGGCTTTTCCAGTCTCAAGAATTCCAAAGGAGAGGATGCTCTTCGTTTGTGCTTCCAGGTGAATTTTACTAAGTGTTACAAATATGAATAGGTGAAGCAAAATAGATTCAAATTATAGACATTTAATTTGTGAGATAAAATATATGATGTTGTTAGTAAGGGAATTGATAACTCAGCTTGTATAAACTAAAAATTAAGTAGTTTGAGGTCATGAATTTAAACTCTGATGCATGAGTAAATATAAATCTAACAACTAATCATTAGCATTTGTGATTAAAAAAAATTCCTTAGTAAACTTATATGTGACAAATTAATTATAGATATTTGTTTAACTTGGCTGGTCAACACTAAGGCCTCATAACTTGCTATATGTAGATTCAGACCTTAGAGTTAGTAAAACTTGGTTGATCAACACTAAGGCCTCATAACATGTCTTAAAATGCTCACTATATTCAAATTTAAATTTTTTTTTTATCGTACTTTATTTATCAAACTCCGAATTATTAAGGCTTCATTTTCCTAATAATTGGAGGGTTAACACCAACTTTTATTTTATTTTTACTTTAGGCATTTAAACATGTTTGACCGAATTTAAAAATTAGTGTCTCTTAAGAAACAACTTAAAAAATAAGGTTATGAACATAAACTCTCTAATATGTATATCTCAACATACTCTCTTCTATTGATTGAAATTCATGAATCTTTCCGAGATTAAGTAGGTGTCATATAAATTTGATAAGACTCGTAAATTTTAATTGATAGAAGAGAGTCTATTGGAATATGTGGATTATATAATGTGTTTCCAACACTCTAATATTTGGTGCGTAGTTAATGGAGAAAGAAAGAAAGGCAATTATAATATTTGATTGTGAAGTTCATCCAAATTGACCCTTAATAGCTGTTCTAGTTGAATATATTTTATGAACTAGAATATAATCTAAACTAGTTGAACAAAACAAACAATTAATAGCCCTTTATACAAAAAAAAGTTTTCAACACATGTTAACCACATTTGCCTCTATTTTTATTTTGTTGGCAAATAGATGTATGATACAGATAGATCAGGCTGCATCAGCAAAGAAGAAGTAGCATCTATGCTAAGGGTAATGCACACTCCTCTCAATTAATTATCTTTATCTTTTCACTTTCATTATATTAATACACATTTATACTTTCATTAAACAGGCTTTGCCATATGATTGTCTTCCAACTGATATCACTGAACCTGGAAAATTGGATGAGATTTTTGACTTAATGGATGCCAATAATGATGGTAAAGTTACATTTGATGAATTCAAAGCTGCTATGCAAAGAGATAGCTCTCTTCAAGATGTAGTTCTCTCATCTCTTCGTCCATAATAGTTTTATATTCATGATGATGTTATGGTCTTTTTTAATACTTTGAGTACTTTTATGCTCCTTTGAGGACTTTTTTATGAAGTTTTCATAGTTCAAGTAAACCATTAAAGGAAAAAAGAGTAACATAGTATTCAGGCCCTACCCTGATATTTTTGGTGCCCTTATCGATTAAAATAATCATATCATTAGAATTATTTCGTCTTTGTATTTTCTGTTTACAAGTAAACATTTTAATTATTTCGGTTTGGAAAAATGTCTCGTCAGATGCAATGATAACATAGATATTTAGTATTCTTTTAGATCCTAATTATATCAGATTCAATGATTACATAGATATTTATTATTCTTTTTTATCCCAGAGACAAAACCTAAAAATAATTATTGTTTGATGTTTTTGATTTTTTTACATATTTTTTTGGTTACACGATTTTTTTTTACATATATAACCTCATTCAAAATTGTGAGTACAAAAATAATTTAAATAATAAATACACCTTAAAACTTGTAACTTTTTCTTTTAAGCGGACCCAAAAAAATTGCAAAAATTCTCTTATAATTAGGACGGATGAAGTACTATTTTATAAATTATGCATGCATAAGAAAAAAATAAATGTTTAAGATTTGAATATTTTTATTTAAGTATAACTTAGATAGTAGATGCATGGAAATTTGATGTGGTGGGGTGCGGGTTCAAACCTGAGATTTCACACTTCTACATCATTAACATGTGATTTTTGTAAATGGTTTTTTTTTACAAGATTTTGTAAATGGGTTATTGGACCAAAAACGATTTTAGTATCATAAAGTATGATTTTGATTCTAGTGTTAAGATATGTCTGAAGAATTTAACTCTTAAAAATAGAATTTCACCATCAAAGTTAAGTGTTGGTCAATTCAACAACTCTTGAGAATCGTTTGCTGTCTCTCCTAGGGTTCCACCGTTCGCCGTCTACCCCAGTGAGGGGTGGGACTTCAGTGACTTTATGTTGGGTGACTTTGGTGACTTTAATGTATTTTAGAGGAAAGAGAGTGATGATGGAATGATTGAAATAAATTATTTTGATGAGAGAGAATTATTGGTTAGGAGATAGATAGAGACAAAAGCATCGAAAGGCACCGAAGCCAAAGGCACCCAAGTGTTACCCAAATGCTACCCCGGTGAGTGTGTTAGATCGTCGTTTGTTTAGGTTCTCATAATCAGTATGTTTTGTATATTATGGTGATCAGGTATGCATGCATATGTGGTAATTGGATCAGATTTCAATTGATGGGTCTTACATTAGGTTTGTTGCATTGTTTTTTTATCTCTCCCGCAAAAATCCTCAAACGTGTCTTTATTTCAAGCTACTCGACCATGGTTATACTTATATGGGTAACACTTGGGTGCCTTTGGCTTCGGTGCTTTTCGGTGCTTTTGTCTCTATCTATCTCCTAACCAATAATTCTCTCCCATCAAAATAATTTATTTCAATCATTCCATCATCACTCTCTTTCCTCTAAAATACATTAAAGTCACCAAAGTCACCCAACATAAAGTCACTGAAGTCCCACCCTACTTGGGTGCCTTTGGCTTCGGTGCCTTTCGGTGCTTTTGTCTCTATCTATCTCCTAACCAATAATTCTCTCTCATCAAAATAATTTATTTCAATAATTCCATCATCACTCTCTTTCCTCTAAAATACATTAAAGTCACCCAACATAAAGTCACTGAAGTTTCACCCTACTTATATGCATCGAATATATGGGTATGATCTGGGTACTATTTACCATCCCATCCCCTAGTAGAGTGCCGAAGCATATGGTTACCATGGGTTCTTCTCAAACATTTGGAGTCTATATAAAATGAATATTATAAGTTGGAATTATATAGGCTTAGGAAACTCGAGTGTAGCTTCAAAATTGAAATACATAGTTTTTTTTTGTTTTAACAAGCCAAAATGGAATTAATAGATCAAAAAGAGTGGTTCGTTTGTTATTATAAGTCAAATGTTTATTTCTATACTATTACTTTTCCCACCTATGATATTCTCGCACGTCCTGTTTTTTTCTTCTTCTTAAAATACCTTTGTTCAAATATATAATCTGAACTATATAATCTGAAACTTTACGACCCTGAAGCACCCTGAAGACTCTTGATAAAGAAGTGTTTAGGATAGATTCGGATTATATAATCTGATTTTTTTTTAGCCAGTTTGGATTATGTAATCCGAAATGTGTCAAACACCCCATGAAAAGTCAACAATTGGAGGGAAAAAAGGGTGTTTCGGATTATATAATTTGAAATGTCTAATAAATATTTCAGATTATATAATCCGAAGTGTATCAGCACACAGACAGACAAGGTCTGTTTTGGCTGAAATAAGCGTTTGGCAGTTTAAATCGATTCTAAACGATATAAACATGCATTGTTCAGATGTTCAAACTTAAAATTCAATCCAAAACAGAAATTAACAACACAACACAATTTTCAAACATTAAATTAAAAACACAAATTATCCAAATGTTAAGACATAAAAATCAAAATAGAAATTATCCAAATGTTACAACAACAAAACATATAAAATCAACCCCTGCCCTGTCACCCCTGCACTACCCTCAACATCACGCCTACAGCGGTAAACTCGTCCTCCATGTACAAGTGTGCAAGTGCAGTAGCTCCCATGCATAACCAGCCACAAGTTCCAGGTCTCTGAAGTACTTCAGATAAGCAACATCCACATAGTGGACGCTCTTGTCAGTGATAACAAATTCTCTCTCTCTCTCTCTCTCTCTAAACTTTGATAACATTGTCTTGATTCCTTAGGGGAATGAACATAAGACGATGAAGGATTGCCGACCAATTGCATTGTGTATATTCTCTATAAATTACTTACAAAAGGTTCTTGCTAACCGACTTAAGCATATATTGCACAAATGCATCTCTGACAATAAGTCAAATTTTGTTTAGGAGTCTGTTTGGGAGTCTTTTTTGAGTCGTCTGATTGACCTTGGTAATTTGATGTAACTATACTCTTTTTTCCCGGTTCTTTTGACACTTCTTGTTTTGGAACTCCAGGTATTTTTTAATACATTCCATTTTACCTTCTTCAAAAATAATTATTTTAAAATTTATATATAAATTGTTTTTTTTAATTATTTTCCTAAGAGTAATAATTTTATGTGTTTCCAATTTTATTTACAGAAAAGATAAAAATATAATTGATTTCTCATTAAATTCAAATTAAAAAAAAAAACTCAATTTTGAATGTCATCTAAATCTAAATCATACACCATTGATTCTTCATGATTCTCATGTACTAAATATGACTCTTTGAGTCGTGCATGTTGATCTCCAAACCAACTACATTACTACAGTGCAGAGCATTTTGATCTTCACAATTTTGGTCTTGGTTGGAAGCTCAGATGCAGTGCAGCTTTGATCGATCGTCTATGCTCACTTTGGTTTCGGCGGTCCCTCGTATGTGCAGCTCTCAGATTCGTGATATGTTTTATGCTTCTATTACTCATTCGGTCCATACTATTTGGTTGGCGCGTACTGCATGCCATTTCAGCTCTGAAATTTCCACTCTTCATGGTGCCAAAGCAAAAATTATTTCTTATGTTGCTTTGTCAGGCAATTTATCCTCTAGGAAGTGCTTTCCTATACCTATTGATTCTCGGTTGCTAAATGTTTTCTTGGTTTCACCTCATCATAGGAATTTTGTTGCTATTGTTACTGTCACTTGGAAACCTCCAACTTTGCCTTACGTGAAGGTCAATACATATGGTTCTGTTATTGGTGACTCGGCTGCATGTGGGGGTATTTTTCGTGATTGTATAGACTCCTTCTTGGGCTGTTTTGCTTGTAAATTATATGCTCAGACAATTTTCGAAACGGGACTATATGACTTTGTGTTTGCGATTGAATATGCTCTCATGCATCGTTGTCAGTATCTATGGGTGGAGCGGGATTCTTAGAGTTCACTTGGGGCTTTTCGGGACACTTCTTTGGTCCCTTTTGTTTTGCGAAATCGGTGGCATAACTCTATGAACGATGGTATTTCAGTCATGTCTTCTCATATCTTTCGTGAGGGCAACAATTGTGCAGATAAGTTGGCTAATCATGGGCATGGTGTTACGAATCCTTTCTGGTGGGATGTTTTACCCACTTTTATTATCCAGGATTTTTTTAGAGACTGGGTCGGGCTTCCAAATTACTGTTTTCCTTAGGTCTTGAGTTTTATTTTGTTTTGATGTTTTCTTTTTGCGGGTTCAGGTATGATCCCCCCACTTGTACAATTTTTTCATTTCTTAATAATTTTTTTAGTATGGTGGTAAAGGACGGAGGAGATTTCAGGGTGCCAACCTAGTTGGGATGTCTTGTCTCCTCCCGATGTTTTCCATTGCTTCTGATTTCAACGGGAAAAAAAAAATTACACCACCAATATATCTTGTGCAATACACTTGCTTTCATTCTTAATATATTAAATATGATCCTAAAAAAATAGATTAAATATGACTTTTCCTTCTTTGTCATTATCATATATTAAATATAATTTTTTGATTCATACATGTTTATCACCAAAAACACGTCTAACTACTTTCACGACACCATCAATACATCATATATCTTATAAAATATATTTTTTCCATGCTTCATGTATAAAATATGATTTTTGAAGTCATACATGTCATGTAAAAATATATTATATGTTAGAAATATAAACTGATTTTAAATTATACCTTTTATTATGTTTATTATGTATGTTTTTTAGGGATGTTTATTATGTATTCTAGCATGCTCGTCTACTTTTTTTTTTTATTATTCTAAAATGTGTAAATTATTAAAAAGAAAGTGTTTGTAAACACAATAAACATACATGTCAAGAATTTATATAATATAATAATATTGTATATATGCATAAATCACCGATAATTTTTTTTTTTTTACAAATTACCGATAAATTAATTAAAATGTGAGCAAAATATAATTTTTTTAGGGCACATCAAATACGATTTGTTTACAAATATTTTTTTTTTTCCATTCTTAATTTGTCTTAATAGAGACTAAACATTGATTTTGAATTAGGAGCAGTTTTTTACTTCTCTTTAACATAAATAAAATAAGAAAAGTGCTAACTTATGCTCTAACAACACAATATAAGGATCTAAAAATATAATTTAAAAATAAATGTTCTATTGAAAAATAATTTTTTAAGTTTTTAAGATTATGAATACACAATTTTCAAGATTGAATTTTTACATTTAGTTTTTTATCTTGTGCCCGTATGTCACAATTTAACAAGACCCTTATATATGAACCCTTAAATTTTATAAACCCTTATATGAACCTTTAAATTACATTGAACATTTAGTTTATCTTTTTTTTTTGGATAAATTATAAATTAAGATAAAGATATTGCTTATATCATATTTATAAATGATGTTATGTAAATTAATTTATATTTTTTTTATCGGTAATTTATAGTTTTATAAAATTTAAGGGTTCATATATAAAGATGATATAAGCAATATCTTTATCTTAATTCTTCCTATATATCTTTATATATGAACCCATAAACTTTATAAAACTATAAATTACCAATAAAAAATATAAATTAATTAACATAACATTATTTACAAATATGATATAAGCAATATCTTTATCTTAATTGATATGTAACATCATAGTCACATACTACGATATAAGAAACTAAAAATAGAGAACAATAAACTTAATCAAGTGATTGGACATCAAATGACGAATTATTTGGGAGAACTTGAGTTCGATTTCGGTAGAACAATTCTTGATCAGAGACTTATGAACTCTAAATTTCAAGGGCATTTTCCTTTAGCAGTTAACACAAAAAGTAAATGAATAATGAATACGAGGATTAACAACAAACGAGGCAGGAGTGGTGCGAGCTTCTCCCTCCATTTGTTAATTTACGAAAAAGCAAAAGTGGTACATACAGTTGACAAGGATTGTGAGATTGCGTTATAGAACAGTAACTAAATAAGCATCGTGACTCTATGGGCATGGCTTTACAAATTTACGATTGTTTGGTAGATCATTTAAGAAAAATGAAATTCATGTCGTGATCTCTTATTTCCAAAATAAAATAATCAAGCTAGTTATGTTACGTCTCACAACAAATTTTGGAGCGTTATATTAAGTGTACGTGTCACTATAGGTTTTGTAGGCTTTGTTTGCGAGTTGAGTTTTGGAGGGGAGGGGAAGGGAAGGAAAGGCTTATTGAGAGGTAAACCCTTGTTTGGGAGTTTTAAAAACATAGGGAAAGGTTTTAGGGGGTTTTGAAGGGCTTCATTTGTCCAATTTTAAAGTTCCCCCAAATTGGGGGTTTTGGAGGATTAAACATACAAATTGACAATTTTGTCCTTATAATAATTCAAAATTTCAATTATAATTTACAAGATAAATTACAAAGTATAGCACAATGTATTATTTTAAGAGGAAAAAAAATGGTAAAATAGTAAAATTATCACATAAGCCCTCCATCTCCTTTCTTTGTTGGTTTCTTTAACTCCCAAACAAGGGGAAAGCTTTCTCCCTTCCATCTCTTCCCTTCCCTTCCCCTCCTTAGCCTTTCCTTTCCTTCCCCTCAAAACTCGCAAACAAAGCCTTAGTAAACTTGTATACACTTTAGCGAACTCGAATAAAAATTATAAAGATATGTTTTCCATCTTTGTTTTCACATCACTTCATTTTAAGGTTTATATAAAAAATACTAGCGGAAAAACAAATACAAACATATAAGTACTAGCAGAAAGACATAAACTAACATATTTTTCTTTCTGCATTTTATATTAGCCGTGTTTGTAAATAAAAAGTTCAACTAAGACATGTAGTTTTTTCTTTTTTGACAAAACTAAGACATGTAGTTGTTTCTTAAACTTCCAATAGTTATGATGTAAATTTGAATTTATCTCGAAAAGAATTGAATTTCTAAACATGTGCGTTAAGTTAAAAAATCTTGCACCATGTCTAAACATGTTTTCTATTATTAGATCAATAAGTCATATCATATCTTATTTAATTTTTTTTTATCAATTCAAGAGTAAAAATTAGTTTTTGCATAACGAAAAATATATATTTTTCAAAATTGTTAAATCGAACGTCGTGACTAGATTCCATCTCAGCCCTTAGCTTGTGTATGAGTTTTATCTAAAAGAATTGGCATGTAATGCAGTCTCCTCCGATAAGTGAAAAGTGTACTAATTCAGTTAGAGAGGTCTTCACCAAAACACTGAAAAATTCTAACAAAAACCAAACTCACACTTCACACTCATTCGTTCATTTCTCTCTTCATTCGTTAGGGTTTCTCTCCAATCTCCAATGGCAGAAGTTCTCACCCCCATTCCCTCCGATTCCCTCGACCAATCCTCCCCAACCACCACCACCCCACCACCACCCCCACAACCACAACCACAACCACAATCACCTCCTCCCACCTCCGCCCCCGACTCCGATCTCCCTCCACCACCTCCACAATCCTCCTTCCGTCGCAGAGACTACCGCCGCGATGATAGAGATAGAGATTTCGATCGTCCTCCTCCTCGCCGCGAGTATTATGACCGTAACAACATGTCGCCGCCGAGGGATAGAGATAGAGATTTCAAACGCAGGCGTAGTCCGAGTCCTCCTCCGTATCGTGACCGCCGTCATTCTCCGCCTTTGCGAAGATCGCCTCCGCATTATAATAATTATAAACGCTCCAGGAGAGGTGGTAGTCCCCGTGGTGGTTATGGACCCGATGATAGGTAAAATTGCAATGCCTGGAATTTGTTCTTGTTCTGCTATTTTCAATTTTCGATTATTGAATTTTGAAGCATGAAATTGCGATGCAGAGAATTTTTTAGATGTTTTGCTATTTCAATTTTTTCGGTTATGGAATTTCTTAGCGTGAAATTGCAATGTCTAGAATTTGTTTTTGGTCTGCTAATTCAAGTTTTCAATTATTGAGTTTTATGTTATTAGCTACTTGTTGCTGTTGCTTACAATTTGATTTTGGATTTCAAATTTCTCTTTTTAAAGAATTTTGAACCTTGTGGTGGTAGTTTTATTTTTCAAAATCAATTATGTCTGGTTATGTACACGACACTGACCGGTAATATTTTGAGAAAATGAATTATTTGAATGTGGTTACATGTGCGACTCTGTGTCTGAACACTGGTCACTCCTTTGATCAGAGGTGTTGGTGGTACACAGTGGTTGTAGTTTGAACTTGTGTGTTAAGTGAATTCCACATTTAGAAAATGAGTCATGTGAGTACTCTAGAAAATGAGTCAAGTGAATTTCACGTTTAGATTGTAGCCTTTGGCAGGTTCGTTGAGAATAATATTTTAGTTTTCATTTGCAGTTCCATTTTTAATTACAAAATTGCTGCATTTTACTTTGTTTTCTGATTTCGATGATTTTGTGTACAAATATTTGAATTCAAGGTGATACTTTAGAATTAAAAGTAAAAATAGAAAATGAAATCAGAAAGCAGAAAAACAAAATCTAAAATCAGATAAATCTTTTTTTTGATTCCATAGTTCTGGTGCACTTAATGTAGTAATGATTAGAAAGCTGAGTGTTCACAGTTTTCTTTTATAATTTCTGATATTTTAATTATTGGATAATATAAATTTCAATATTGATGTGGATTCAAATGGACACACAAGTACAAAAAGTTTGACTACTTGAGGATGAGTTGTTCATATGAGGAATGGTTTAGTATCATGTGTGTTCTTGTTGTAGAAAAATCATTTTGATAGCAATGTTCAATAAGTTGGTTTCTCTTAGCTAGCTGAACTTAGTTCATTAATTCTAGTTATTTCGTCTAATACCCTAAATTATATAAAGGCTATGCTTTCTCTTACTATATTTTCATCTTCTGATTACCGCAGATCTGAATATGATAATTACGGTGGTTATGATAGGGGTGGAAGAGGTGGTTATGATAGGGTTGGAAGAGGTGGATATGATAGGGGTGGACGAGGTGGCAATGATAGGGGTGGAAGAGGTGGCTATGATAGGGGTGGAAGAGGTGTTTATGGTGATGACAGGTCTTATGGTAGGTTTGGACATCGTTCTGGAGGAGGATATCAAAATGGCTCTGGTATGTTAATAGATGCTAATTACATGGGTTCTTCCTTTTTTCCGTCATTCCGTTTCATGCATGACAAAGCATTAAGGGCCTGTTTGGATTAGCTTATTTGAACTTATCTTCTAGCATACATTTTGTGAGACAATTTGGGAGAACTTATGAAAATAGCTTATGACAATTTTCATAAGCTTTTTCAACTTATTTTCATAAGTTCGGCAATATAGCTTGTAAAAACAACTTATAACATACACAAAAACAATTTAACGTTATTTTATCCTTTACTATAAAAATAGCTTATGCAAGGTTATACATAAGCGCTTGTGCTATAAGCTGCAAATAAGTTGTTTATTCAAATGGGCCCTAATTCTAGTTTGTACAAGTAACATGAACTCCCTTCTTCAATATCTTCCATTGGACCATCTCTTCACCCAATCACAGGCCTTTTCTTAGTAAAAGAAATCAATGTGTATATACTTATGTTTTATCTAATACCTTCCATTAAACTATACAAAATATGTATGAGTTCACTGGTTGATCACCTAAGACCAGTCTTATCGATTGTGGATGGCGGAAAGCCAAAATTCTGCCATTTTTAGTAGCCATATATCTGCCATAAAATGCTATGGCGCCGCCATCTTTCAAAAATTGCCTATGGTGGTTGTCAAAATATCCACCACAGCATTCCGCCATGGCCGATATTTGACAACACTTGCCCTATCACTACCAAATTGATTCTCTAAATTGTCAGTTTCTTCTCTTAATGGTTGATGGTTTTTAGTATAGTTCATGAGCTTTATTTCTCTACAGTTAACAGCTTTTCATAATTCCCTTGTTCTTATTAATTTTAATCTGTTCTTAATTTGTTCCAAAGATTGATAACAGCTTTTTAAAGTTTATACTCTGCATTTCTATTTTCGATTTGGCTTCATCCTGATCAAAGTACACAACCTTGCTAGTAGTGACATAAAAATCAAAGCAAATAAAAATCACATACTTCAGGTTTTACCCCTATTTAGAACGGGATGCTTGGTTTTTTTCACATGAATTTTATTATTGGATCAAGATGACTTATTATTTTGGTACTTACCTTTTACAGGTATGGAATCCAATCGTGGTTATGCAGACTTGCCAAGTGGCGGTGGGCAAAGGTCAGCTTTCTAGTTTTTTTCTTAGTTGTACTGTTTGATGAATTAATATTACCTACAAATTGCTGTCTTTCATGTCCATCATAGACAGAGTTTTATCAGTGGTTAATGAATAATTTGTCTTTATCCAAAAGATGTTTCTAGGCATTGATATTTTCTATGGAAGTCTAGATACAATGTTGACTGGATCTCCACATTGGTTATATGACTGTTAACAGATTCCTAAACTAGATTTTATCAAGTCACTTAGACTCAACTTTTCTTGGCATTGCCTTTCTTGACCATGTTTGATATCTTATTTAAGCAACTTGTCTTCTTCTGGCCGAGTTCATATTTTCAAAACTAATAATTGCTTTTGCATAACTCCTTTTACATGTAATTTTAATTCACTGCATGCTGTTTGTGGTTTCCTCTTTATTCCATATCAAATAACTGCAGTGCTGTATCACATCACATGTCGCCCTTGACTTTGCATGCTTTTTGGCATATCGAAAATTATATCATTACAATCAACAAACATGATCTTCATCATGCCATCAGTGAATACATCGTATCCAATGTTCCTTTTTGTGTGCAATATATATTGAGAGCATTATAGGCAACTGAATAGAGATAATGGGCCCCTGAGCTTACTGTTGTTGACTGGGATTGGCGTGGAGTATCAGCTATTGGCTTAGTGCCTAATATTTTTCGTACTGGTTGGGTTTTGTTGATATCTCAATGTAACAACTTAATCTGAAACTCCCTTAAAAAGTTGCAATATTATAATTTCAGGTCTTGGTTTTCATTTTCATTGTTGTTTAAATCAACTCATGGTGAATGAACTGTTGTTTCAGCTAAAAGACACTTCAACAAAATTCATTTTCATATTTTTTATATTTAAAATCTTGATCCTGAACTTATGGAGCACTCAGTGCATTAATTTTTTGTCACTTTTATTTCTAGTCATTTTTTTTCTGCTTTCTACTTATAGAACATTCATTTATTCGTTCAACATTAAATATCTACTTGCGACACTTCAATACCTAAATACGTCTATAATTGAGTTTCCTCAGTAAATAAATAATGAAAGTAACACTTATTGTACACAATGATTATATTATTGTCTGTTTAATGATTCTAAGCTGTCTTTATTTTACTTCTGTCTGATAATTGATCTTTCTGGAACTACATGTTAACATTAGTATAATTATGACCTGTTTTAGAGAAGGGTTGATGTCCTATAAACAATTCATTCAGGAGCTTGAGGATGATATACTACCAACTGAAGCAGAACGTAGGTAAGTTGTGGAAAATAATCTTTTGGCATTACGTCTGAGAGTTTGAGTTATGTAAGAAATTTTCATATCTTCATTGACAAATGACTTCTGATTGATTTTTCTAGGTATCAAGAATACAAATCAGAGTATATTTCTACACAAAAAAGAGCTTATTTCAATGCTCATAAGGATGAGGAGTGGTACGTAACTTTATATTCTCTATTCTCTAATAATCTGTAGTTTTCAATCTTTAAATGTTTACTGTAAAACTATGAATTGCCATATTTTTGTAAGTCCACACAATCTGATGTTGAATTCCCTTTCTCGTTTTACTTTTTATATAGGTTGAAAGATAAATATCATCCAACAAATTTGCTTACAGTCATTGGAAGGTAATTATTATTTTTTTTTAATATCAATTTTACAGTTCTATTGAAAAACATAATGTATTGTCCTGTTAATCTTAATGGATCATTTTAATTTTTGTTGGGGGGGGGGGTGCTACATAGGTGGATTCTAATTTTTATTTCTTCATATCTTTTAGGAGGAATGAAAGTGCCCGACAGCTGGCAAAGGATTTATTGCTTGATTTGCAAAGTGGAACATTTGATCTGTAAGTTCTTGTCCTCTTTTTTACTTACTCTTGTTTGTGCATCTCTCAATCTGGCCTTCCTTGTTCATACTTATGCATATTTTGTGTTACAACCAATGCAGAAATCCGGGTTTAAGTGCCTCTTTATCCAGCAAATCAGGGCAAGCTAGCGAGCAAAATTCAGAGGAGGAAGCGGAAGACAAGCGAAGAAGAGATGGGTGGGGTTCTAATAAAAAAAGTGATTTCTCAGCTGCTCCAAAGGCTCATCCTATCAGTTCTGAACCAAGACGAATACAAGCAGATGTTCAACAGGCTCAGGCCCTTGTTCGCAAGCTTGACACAGAAAAGAGGATTGGAGATAATATTTTATGCAGCAGTGATCACAGCAAAACTGATGACAAGTCTCACAATGGATCTGTGGGTCCCACAGTCATTATACGAGGCCTTACATCTGTTAAGGGTTTAGAAGGTGTTGAGCTTTTGGACACACTGATTACATATCTGTGGCGGATTCATGGTGTAGATTATTATGGCATGATCGAGACTAATGAGGCTAAGGGTTTTAGGCATGTGAGGCCAGAAAGAACAGGGCATGAAGAAACTGGTAAATCAGGGTCTGAATGGGAGAAGAAACTTGACTCATTTTGGCAGGGAAGGTTGAATGGTCAGGATCCATTGGAAGTAATGGCTGCTAAGGAGAAAATAGATGCCGCGGCAATTGAAGTGTTGGATCCATATGTTAGAAAAATTAGGGACGAAAAATATGGATGGAAGTATGGTTGTGGAGCTAAGGGCTGTACAAAGCTTTTTCATGCTGCTGAATTTGTGTACAAACATCTGAAGCTAAAGCACCCTGAGCTTGCTCTTGAACAAACTTCGAAATTGCGTGAGGATCTCTATACTCAAAATTACATGAAGTAAGTAATAACTAAGACTTTCTATATTTTGTGGTCAGTATTGCAAGTATTGGTGAAAATATCACTAATAGTGGCCTTACTACTGTTGTAGTGATCCAGATGCTCCTGGTGGAAAGCCTGTCATGCAGCAACCTCAGGTAGACCACTATATCCATTGAAACATGATTTGATAAAACTCTTTATGATTGTTGTGTTTATGAGAACCCTTTGGTGTTCATGTTTTGACAGTAGTTTATCCTCAATATGGCATTTCAGAACCATGGGTTCTGAACAGCTTGTCAAACAGTGAAAAGTTTTTCTTTTACTCTCCTTACTATGCGGTACATCTATGATTGAAGATAATCTGATGTATCAACCTTAAGGAGTTTATGTCAACCTTTGTCTTGAGCTTAGCATTTGTATTTCTTTTAAATTATTATAATCTATACTCATTTCAAATTGCTATGGTCCTTTCTGTTTTTTTCTTTTTCATCTGTAGAAGGACAACAGGCCTTTAAATCAAAGGTTAGGTTTTGAGGGCCGATTGAGAGATGATCGTGGTAATCGTCGAGACCATGAGCGGCATGACAGAATGAATGGAGATAGAGCAAATTCCCCATCCCGTGAAAGGCAGTCTCAAGCACTTGAGATGGGAAACCATGATGAAACAATGCAAGACACTTTTGCAGGGCCTGGTGTTCCTCCTTTTACCTCAGATATACCTCCACCAGTATTGATGCCTGTACCTGGTGCTGGGTTAGTTGCCTCTTCCAATTACCCTTCTCATAATCTGATGCACATTTTTTATTTCTTCAGATTTGGTGAGTGATTATATAATCTATAACTCTACAGGCCACTAGGACCCTTTGTTCCTGCTCCACCAGAAGTTGCAATGCAGATGTTTAGAGATCAAGGAGGACCATCTTCATTTGATGGCTCTGGAATAAATATGCTGTCTGGTTCGCATCATATGGGTGGACCGGCACCAATAATTACTCTTCCTCCAGGTTTTAGACCAGATCCTCGGAAGATGCGAAGGTAAAGTGTTCTCTGCATGACCCTTTGCTTATATATTTTGCGTGCTTCTCCAGTCTGTCCCTTTATCTAAATTCTGGGATCTTTCATCTGGAAGTCCTCTAAATAAGCATTTTTTTTTCATGTCCTCTTTGTTGGTGCAAAGTTGATTAAAATATCCAATCAGTTACTTCAATCCTCAGCTCAGCTTATTTGTACATAATCTAATGTTTGTTGGTAGTTCCTTTATTTATTGTTTTCTTTTTACTCCTTTGATATTATAACCACAAAGTTAGGAAACAAAAGCATGTGCCTGCTGCATAAGAATGCAGATATAAATATTTTATTTGCACTTAATGTCGTCAAATTTGTATTTGTTCTGTGGTTAACTTTGTATGATATACATGTTTTCCATTGGTGGTGCAGTTATCAAGATTTGGATGCTCCAGACGAAGAGGTCACCGTGATAGACTATCGGAGTTTGTAGGTGTCTTTGGGTGACTGGTTTTGTATAAATTCTGAGATTGAGTGGCCATGCGACCTGCAGAGTTGAAAGCCGACTGTGTTATTGATATTTTTGCTGGGTTCATGCTCATTTTCTTCTGCGAAATTTTCGGTGACATTTTTACTTTTTACAGAAATTCATGTCCCTGGGAATATTTCATTATTTTGAGAAATGATAAAAAGCAATAACTATAGTCCAATTATAATTTATTTAAATCAATTGTTTGGATAATTTTATTTTTACTAAAATGTGCATTTGTTTGGTGTAACATAATAAGATATAAAATACCCTCAGGCTTCTTCACCATATAGCTATAAGAGTTACAGAAGAACAAGTCGTATCTTCACTTGACAAAATTGATATCACAATAGTCAAAGGTATGGATTCCTGTGTTGCAATCATTTTTTCAAATAAAAACTGAGGAGTAATCAACAGTTAAAAAAAATATCACAAGGAGAAAAGAATATTTAAAAATTAGTAAAAATCCCATTTGGACGATGATCAAGATGAAATTAAAAAATGAATAGTCAGTCAGTCCATAAACAAATGATCAACTTTTGTTTGTACTATGAATGAGGGAGATCGATTTTACTAAAAGAAAAATGAGGGAGACTGGAAGTGCCTATTATGGATTCATAGTGCCTTCTCAAATATTATTATTCATGTATATTGTATTGTTATATTTTGATATATCATGAGTAACAGTTAGTAGTATTACACAAATTTAATCAATGTCTAATATGATCATATCATCATATGATATCATATCATATTTTGATAAATCTTAAATGATGTTACCGCTCATTAATTATAACAAAATATATGTACACATAAATGCTCTCTAATCTGTTAAGACCTGATAGGGAGCGAAATTGGCACCCATGACGATACCCCATTGTGGCGACGAGTATATGACAGAAGAGTAGCTGTTAAATGGAGCAATTTAATTAATTTTTTATTTTACTCAAGAATTCAAAACGGAGGAATCAAAATTCAAGGCAATTCGGAAATCCTTATAATACAACGGGTGCATTTTAATTCCATCATCTACAAAATGTATTGTTTTGATTAAGTAATTGAATGCTCTTTGTCAAGGTTATTATTTGGATGAAGTATAACAAACTACACCGACATTTCAATAATTGTTAAGATTATTGATTGTATCAAAATAAAACACCCATCCAATGGAAATGAATCTCTCATGAGAAATTCTTGCATGGTCACTCATATTTAGACACAACCAATTGGAATTTTAAAACCCGGGTTTTATAAAATTAAAATCAAAAGTTTGTTTTCTCTCTCCATCAAGTTCAACCATTGTGCAACTCCAAGTGCACTCTCCAAGTATTCAATCATGAAATAGCACTACAATAGAGTTAAACCAAAATTCAACACAACATATACAGCAAAATGAAAAGGAAATTGGAAAAGGAGTGTGGTGGATGTGATTTGGTCAATGTCTCGTGGTGGAATGGCATAGCCGGAGAAACTTGTGCATGATGACGATGTATTTTAACTAACAAGCCAGCCAAGTGATTTGCGAGTTTGAATCAAGTCAATTTTGAGCCGAAAACAGAAGTTCATGGCCAAATTGAGTCGAAACTTCTAGCTAAATCAAATTTAGAACTGTCCAATACTCCTGAGTTTTATTATTGATTATTGCACAAAATAAATTCCATAATGGAGTGTATAATCGGTATTCTAGAGTACTTGAAAAGGAAAGCATAATTTGAAAAGAAAAAAAATTCTAGTACGGATGAGAGTAAAATATTGAAGGATCCTGGTACACCAATCATGAATGTGTATGCAACATGAAAAATCTTGAGAAAAAAATTCTTCAGTATGGATGAGAGTATCCTTGAAACTGCACTTTGACATTGCTGCCACTGAAAGTGTCCAAAATTTACTGTATGTCACAAAAAGACATGCTTTAGAAATGATAGGTGATAATTATCAAAATAATAAAAAACTTTTTGTAACATTTTTGATATATTAAGACTCCTAAAAAAACAGGAATAGTATATTCTAAATTGCTTCAAAAATAAAATGAAGAGCTGAGAAATTGATGTTTAATTTTATCCAATATACGTTAGTTTAAAGATAAAAGTGAATGGTTGGAAATATAATGCTTACAAATTTTATAGTTGCTCTATGATGTAGTACATATTATTCAACATTAAATCCAGTGAATCTCTGGTAACTTGGAATTTCAGCTCCGTTTCCCTGGTACTTGTCTTTGTATCCTGGAGCTGGAAGAAGTAGAACCATATAATAATTTAAAATACTTGGACACAATCTTATAGTTCATGAAAATGAAAAATTCCCTTAAACTTTAGAATAATACATAAGCACGTAAATATTTTTGGACACAGAAACGTGTTGAATACTCAAACATGCCTGCAACCTGAAGTGTCAACGATACATAGTCGAAATATATACTCTACAAATGGTATATTAACTCAATATTCGTAATCTCAAGGCATTACATAATGGAAGCGTTATACAGTTTAGCAATAAATAACAAGGGCTTATTCAGTATATTATTTTAGTGAAAGAAAGAAAATTATCAATGAAACTGCTTTAAACTTTAAAATTTGTAAACCTCTTATTTTGAGGTTTAATTTATATGAAGTGAAAGCCATCAAAGGGAAAACTTATTTCACACAAAACATAGTTGATTATTGTTAAGATAGATTTAAATTATATACTTAGAAGCAAAGAAGAATAGAGGACCATGATCCATGTTTATATACCTTTAGACTAACAACAGCAGTTCCATTAACAGGTCCACCGAGCTGATAACTGATGTCAGTCATTGACTCCAACATAGGCCGAAAAGTTACCTTCGTCACTCGGAACTGCACTTCTGTCTCTCCTGAAGAACTTTTGCTGAAATCTTGCAGCTACATGAAGGGTTAACTTAATTAACAGATAGAAAGAAAGAAAAATAAAATTAATGCATTGTACATGTTACATACACACGTATTTATAAGTACTCTAGTATAGAAACAGAAAGCGTAGCTTGTAGGCATAAATTTATATATACTATAAAGTATCGACACAGACACAATTATTGAATGTCATACTAACACGTGGACAACGATAATAATAATTTAATAGAAAAGAAATAGTTGAATGTAATCAGACGTGTCAATATCGTGTTGGTGTCTTGGTCAGATTGAACACGCCTTCAACTTGAAGTGTTGGTGCTACATAATTATATATACATACCTTCATGTTGATCACTGCAACTTTAGTCGAAGTGTCTGAGTTCTGGGTTTCTATAACCCAAGTCATAGACTTGAAACAAGAAGTAGGGACAACCTGCATCGAAAAACGATAGTCAATTAAAGGAATGACTGGCACAACAGTAGTAAATATTAGGGTGAGTCAGATCAATACAACGCTATGTGGAGGGCAATTGTCCCGATGAACAGGAGCAGGCGCAGGAGCAGGAGCAATACAAGGATGATTCAGACCATTAACGGGAAGTTCCATGTCATAAATACTAAAGTGAGGCAATACTGAATGTGGCCAAGACCACCATGATGGGACGGCTTCAAAAACTGATGAAGAGCTCATCTTGCTATTGTCTTCTTGAGGCATATTACCCCGAGTGCTCGGAGTTGGAGGTGTGACTTTTGCAACATTTTTCTTCACATCACTAACCCTTTTAGTACTCTCCCTTAAGGCATCCTTTGCAGCGTTATAAGTCTCTACAGCTACTGCCCCTTCTTCTGCAAGCTTAATGGCTTCTCGACATAAATTATTAAAACGTGAAGTGATATTTTCAATGCCGAGTGGATCTGGTATGTCTTCATCTGTTCCAACACTGGATTTTACATTCTTTGTCCAGCGTTTCAAAATGTAGTGTGATGGAAGAGTAAGAATATTTGTAACAGTGAAGACAGTCAGTATATGTCGACACAGAATGCCCGAGTATTCAAACATTCGACAGCTACAATTTGCCATTGCTCCAGAAATATCTAATGGAACATTGACTGTGTATGCCTCGCGATTATCTTGAAAGTTTGCAACCCTGTATTTACGGACCACACCATCATCTTCAATTTTATTTGCAGTATAAGCAGAAGTTTTCACGAGTTCTTCCTGAAACATTGCAAAAATCTTCTTAGTGTATGAATTTGCAGCCTGTTTTTCCATTGGTGCCGGAGTCTTCAATAATGGTTCGGTACAAATGGTCTCGTAATCCGCTTCTATTTCTTTTTCCAATGAATGTTTGAGACATTTTCCATACTGCTTGAAGAATAAAGGCACAGTTGTCTGTTGATTTATATAGCCATCGAAAAAGGAGCTTGCTCCATGTTTTGAAGTTAAATCAGCAAAGAATGTGTCACGAAAGTAAGCAGGGGCCCATTGTTTGCGAGCATTATACACTGCTTCAAGCCAATCATTTCCTTCAAGACCATATTTATCTAGAAGAGACTTCCATGTTGACTCAAAATCCTCAACTGTCTTTGAGGAATTAATGCAACTATTAAACTTTCCATAGAGTGAAGGATATGCATGGTAAATATGAGCCAATCTCTCTTGACTTTCTCGCAAAATGTGCCATTTACAGATACAGTGGCGAGTTTCTGGAAACACGTGCGCAACAGCAGCCTTTATGACTCTATCTTGGTCTGTGGTTATCGAAACGGGAGGCTGACCATTCATAGCAGATAGCCAAGTCCTGAACAGCCATATAAAGGAAGACTCAGATTCATCTAGTAATAATGCACAACCGAATAAAACGGTTTGACCGTGATGATTGATTCCTGTGAATGGAGCAATTGGGACTTGGTAATGATTCGTCCGATACGTTGTGTCAAAAGTTACCGCATCACCGAAGTGATTATAAGCTGCTCTTGACCTTGAATCAGCCCAGAATACATTGGTCAAGTGGTTTTTATCATCAAGCTGTATTGCATAATAAAAGCCATGGTTTTCACACTGCATCTTCTGAAAATAATTGAGAAGATATTGAGCATCTCCTCCAAGAGTCCTCTTTCGGAATGATTCAACATGTTTGCCATTCATAGAAACATAGGAATCATTACTGGCACCGGATGTCTCTCCACCGTTCCTTTTAGAACCTGCAAAATGCGTACGTGGCCGACTGTGTTTCACCATTTTAGAGGAAGCTAGAGAATGGCTGTGGTTCTCAACAAACTTTGTCACTGTCCAATATCTATCTTTTCTCTCTATCCTAAGCATTGCATTGCAACTTGCCACATTCTTCCTTTTGAATACTTCACTAGAACAAGTAAAGTCCCAAAATTCAATTGAACCGTCAGGTATAACACGGTTGAATTGACAAACGTCGATGCTAAATCCTACATGTCTTGCATATGCACCATAAAATGACTTTGCAGATTCTCCAGTTTCAAACATCATGCCGACTCGTGGTTTCCTATTATCAGTGTTTTTCCCTTCATCCATTGCTTCAACTTCCATCATAGTGTAGCCAATGGTAAGAATAGTTCAATTGGCTTCTCTTGAAAGACTAGGAATTTCTTTTACTTGTACTTATACTTTTACAGCAATGACTGAAATTGGCAGCAATATCTACCTACACAAGACATTGGTGAAGATGTTCAGCAAAAAACTCTAAATTGAAAATAGTGTAACATTTATCACATAATAAAGGAAACTGAATTCAGCGTAAAATAAAATTATCGTTTTTTACTTCAAAAATTAAAAAATCCACAAGTCAGTTCACATGTTAATGTTCGAAGTTTCTGCATGCTAATGAAATGTTATATAAACAAATAGAATAGTATAAAAAGTCTTGCAGGTGAAAAAATTCATAGTGAATTCCTAAAAAATATTACATCATAATGCCACAAAAAGCTACAACATGATCCTATACATTCTTGAACAAATTTAAGGATTTATTTTAAACATAAAGTATAAAATTCCAATAGGGTATGTTTGGATGACGAGTTTTGGAGGGGAGGACTTACCTTTTTTTTTTTTTTTTTGATATCACATTACTTTATAATGCATTTTTAAAATGAATTAAGTGTGACTGAAATATTATATGGTCATATACCATGTTGTTATTTCAAATTTTTAAAATATTAAATATATTATAAAATACACTCATCCCTTCAAAGTCCTCCCCTACAAAACAGACATTTAAGGTGTGTCCGCGAGTTTATTTTTGGAGGGCTTTGGATGGCTAAGTCTATGTATTGATATATATTTTATATTTTAAAAAATTGAAAGAACAATATGAAACATTAACATATAATATCATATTGTTCTTTTACATTTTTCAAAATATCAAATATATATCAAAATATAGACATAAGCCTCCGAAACATTCTTAAAAGAACAAAAAAGTTTGCAACAATAACAAGCCCTTACCCACTAAGTGGGGTCAGCAAAGAAAAAACAAGTTTAAAGCCCGTCTCGGCTCCCGCTGCCAGCAACTTGTTGTTGTCTCTAAAATCCTACCACGGATCAGCGCTATTGCTGCTTCATAAAATATGAACATCTGAAGAGTAAATTCTATGAACGACCGGCACACAGACAAAAGACATTGACATGTCGACACCAATTGTAATTTAAAAAAGGACATGATTAAATGTAATCACATGTGTCAAACACGTGTCAGACACAACATGTGTCAGACACGTACACGTTAGTGCGTCAGTGTTGGTTCTACGGAGTAAATTCAAAAAGAATATCACATTATAACGTCAACAAATGCAATAATGTCATTACAAACGCAGACACAAAAATCATATATGCAGTTTCATAATTCTCAAACAGCATTGCCATTTCAACGTTCTGGATGAACGAGAAACAATAAAATAAGAAGAGAAATTCACCTAGGTTTAGCTAGAGATTGTGAGTTGAATAAAAACGCTGCGTTTTACGTTTATATTTCTTTGAATTTCAGCGTAGAATGAGCTAACAGTTAAGTGTAGGAATAGCCAAAACCCATAAACAAAAACGAGCAAGTTTTCAACTTCACTCATTTACTAGTTTATTAAAATTTGTCAACAAAAAAAAAAGTAAGTTTAGGTCCCATAAAAATAGCGACATTAATCTCTACAATTACACATTGAATTTGTTAATTAATTTAGAGGTTAATATGTTATTCAACCGATTTTGTCTATTGTAATATCTCTACCAACCGAGCAACCGAGCTATGATAACAAAACTACACGCTAATTTGCAACTAAAAATTGTCTATTTTAATTTTGCATTTTGTTTTATTTTTTTGACAAAAATTTGTGTTTTGTTATTGGCTTTTTAATATAGTGTCAAAACATCCAACATAATTTGATGAGGTTGATAAGAATTTAACAGAGATCTCATAAAGACTTGGATCTTTTTTTTT
>Ga0315915_1000460_pt1 | contig 41595 bp, 21 predicted proteins | sample MpolbnodulesMG_FD_207738 | JGI IMG/M metagenome (GOLD analysis project Ga0315915, IMG submission 207738) | Medicago polymorpha root nodule microbial communities from Los Angeles, California, United States - branched nodules | ecosystem: Host-associated > Plants > Roots > Nodule | place: USA... | reverse complement strand
CCGATTTCTTCATTTATATTGCTTTCTTCGTCACGCTCAATCATATATTCAGAGATAACATCACATTTATTAAACTCTTCATCTTCAACTCCACACATTCGAATAAAGTTGTCGAGTGAAGAATATATCTATAATATGTATATGGTGTGTATATAAAGAGAATAGTTTGTTTTCTCTTTTCCAATTATAATGTATAACAAATTTTGTTACAAGAATACCATATTTTTGGTGTCATTTAAAAAGATAAGAATTTATATTATATGATATTATATTTGTTATATTGTTGGTGTCATTGAAAAATATATGTTTAGTTTTTTTAATAAGAAAAAGATATGCATAGTTTGTTATTCCCTCTATTCCTTTTTAAGCGTCTTTTTAGAAAATTAACACCAAAATAGCAATGTGTATTTTTGCACATTTTCTTCCTTTTATACCCTCATTTTAATCCACCAATAAATTCCTATTTTTTTTGCACACACTTTATCTTCCAATAAATTTAATATGTTATCTTTCTCTAGTAGCAAACAATTGTCAGTTTTTAACTTTATTTTTAAAAAAACAAACAAACTTTGTTTAAAAAAACAAACTTTAGTTTTCCAAACAGATATCATTAATTAGTTTTATTGAAAAGGATAAAAGTAATTGATAAAGGGTATAATTGACAAATCATACTCTTAAAATACCAAAAAGACAGTTAAATAGGAACGAAACTTTCACCCTAAAAAGACACTTAAAAAGGAACGGAGGGAGTACAATATAAATGTGTAAAATATATACAAGTATAATTTTTTTAGGCATCTATACTTATACTTTTAATTAAAATCAAAATTTTATAAAAATAATTATACGCATTAACGTAACAAAAAACATACATACAAACATAAAGTATTATTCTAAACGCTAATGTGTGTGTATATTTGTGAGGTTGAAGAAAGGGAATAAAAATATTTGGTGTCATTCAATGACGACATGAATAAAAATATTTGCGAGGTTGTGATAATTAAACGATATTAAAATTAAATATATAAGTGATAAAAAGATAATAAAATTCCTTCAAAAATAGATTATAAAATTAAATGGACCCTCCTTCAAAAAAAGTTATGTGGACCAGTTCAAAAAATAAAATAAAATGGAAGAAGAAAACAAATTGAAATATAATATTAAAAAATAAAAGAAAAGGTTGCTAGCGTGAGTTGAAGAGAGGTGCTTGTGAAATAAATTGGGGAGAAGTAGTGTTTTAAAGTAGCATTCAACAACTTTTGGTTAAAGCTCATTTCATTCAATTTTATGCATTCTAAGAAAAGTACTTTTTTTGAAGGTACTTTATTGATATTGTGTTTGGCCTAACTTCTCCTTAAAAATGTAGAAAACTTGAAAAAAAACCGGGCCAAACGAAAAAAAAAAGTGAAATAAAGCTTCAGTGCCAGTAACTTAGCCAAATTCCAACAACATATTCATTATTCAATAATTCAACGGTAACAAAATTGAGAGGTCGTACGGAAATCGTGAAAACTGATGCATATGATTTTTGTTTGAAATCAAATGTACACAATTAGCCTTTACTAAAAACTATTTTAAAATAGCAATAAGTGGATTTTTAGTAAAATACAGGTGGACGTAGCTTGCTAATTTATATCTTAGTATTTTTATGTTTGTGTAAATTAGCAGACCCTGTGTATACACATATATGAATCAACCTATAAACATTTCTACCAAAACATTTAAAGATAAGTTTAGTTGAATCAAAATATTACATGATATCTTAAATCACGTCATCTTTACTTATATTTTGAAAAATATCTTAAAAGGAAATGCAATCCGACTTTAATATGTTAAAAAAAATTCAAACAATCAAATCCATTTATTAATATGTATGATATATGATTTGATTGATCCTAAAATGGTAATAATCATTATAGTCTACAAACACTTCATGAAAATAAAGATTTTTTAAATCATCATCATGTTGACAAAAAATAAAATCTTCTAGATTTCGAAAAAACTTTGTGGATATTTCTAAAAAAAAAAAAATGTGGATATGTATGTATTGACTTTATAAGATTAAAAGACTTTTAAAAAAAAAAAATTACAAACAGAATCTGTAACACAGGATTTTAATGAATTTTTAACATTGATTTTTAAGATTTTAAATTATTTTATGGATTTTTAAGATTTTAAATTACTTTATGGATTTTTAGGATTTCAAAGGATTCGATGATTTTTAAGGAAAAAAAAGTTGCAAGAGTAAATGAAAAAAATAATAAATATATTTTAATGTTTGAGTAGAGAAAAATAAAATCGATACAAACTTTAAATCTTTTAATAACAAAGTTATTCTAACTTCATGTTCTCTTAAGTAATGTTTCTCCACAAATCTAAACCTATACTATCCCTCCATAAATTAGCATTTTCTCGTTTTTGCTCGTGTTTGAGCAATGGATTCATAATTATTGTCTTATTGAATGAGTAACACTAAAGATGAAGATTTGTCAATATGTTCAACTGAAAATTCATTGGAATGACATTCTTTATGAAGAAAATTATGAAGTGTTGCACATGCCAACATAAGTTATGCTTGTGTTTGTAATAGGAAACAGAGGTTCTAGCATAAACATTTTGAATCTTAATTTAGAAATACCAAATATCCTCTCAACTACATTCCTTAAAGAACCATGCCTAGGATTGATTAATTCCTTTTCATTTTCATATTCATTATCATGATATGTAAAATCTTGTAGATGATATTCTACACCTCGATATAGAGCTAAAAATTAGAGTCAATTAGGAAGTCCAAAATTCACTAGAAAATATTTATATACTTACATATACAATACATGTAAAATTTGTATGAAAGTGAAAATAGAAAAAACATATGATTTAAAAATTAATGACTTACCTCGGGTCACATTGAATTCATTCTTTCTTGTCAAAGAATCACTTAGGGGGCGTTTGTTTCCCTCTACAAATTGAATTCCCAAGAACCTTAGATGGGAATTATTTATTCCAATGTTTGATAGACATGCACATAAAAATATTCCAAGGATGAATTATTCCTGGTAACTTTCTTTTATGCTATATTGCCTTTTTTTTTTCCCAGCAAAAATGATGGGTTTTATTTATTCCCAGCAGTTAACATACTTTGTGTTTTGAAAGACCATTTATACCCTCCTAAGTAACTGCAATACACCCACGTTTATAAACCAATTTATGGGTCAATTAGTTTTTTTTTTGCACACTGGTTTTGCTTTTATTATTTGTTGTTTTAGATTGGGTTTATTCTATATATTTGTAAGATGCAATAAAAGTCATATTATTTTATTTTGGATTGCAAAAGTCTTATTATTTTGATTGCAGCGATAATAAAAGAAACAATAGATGAATAATGAATTGATGTATATAAAATGCATTGGTTTAGATTCCTTTTGGAGAAATGCACCAGTTTAGATTGTTCATTGACATGAGTGATAATTTGAAATAATAGAGAAACAGACGATACTCTCTTTTACCAACTATGATAGAAGGGTATTCTGATAATTATACATTTATTTTAAAAATAATTCATGCAAACCATTAACAAAATAAAGATTTTAAACTTTCCTTGGAATAAAATTCACACCTTTTATTCCTGGGAAAAGGTTAATCCTGAGAATAATTTTCGTAACCATCAAACAAACGCCCCCTTAGTAGCTTTGAATCATGATTTGAACTCTCCCACTCGTTAATATTGTACATGAATTCCAAATCAACTTTACAAGCAGGTAGAGTTGAACCAATATAGGTTTTAAAACAATAACTCAAGTTTTGATGATAAAAATGTATAGAAGAACAATTGGGTTCTCTAAATTTTGCTTAAGTGTCCAAGACAAAAGACTTAAATTTTGACTATGAAATCAACATTTTGGCCCTAAAAGACTATGCTCTGGAAAAAAAAAGTAGAACAACTTTGGTATCCAAGACAAAGCTCTATCTTGCTCTTGATGATATTGTTTAAACATGTATGTAAATTCCCAAGTCTTATAATTCCCAAGTCTTATAATATATCGAAGACGAAACTATTTTTAGCTGGATATATTATAAGACTTGGGAATTTTACCGTAACATGTATGTAAATATTTTATTTTATCTATAACAAAGAATATTTTATCTTCATTCTTTAGAGAATGATTCTATTATCCTATAATCTTATTTAAACTAAGGAACTCTACGTAAATCATTTTGAAACATTCTAGTTTCAAAGACGAAACTATTTTTAGGGGGTAATAATTTTAATCTAGCTATTATCGAACCATCGCTCTACTGCCATTACTATCACATATCTCCATCATCATCACTATAATCCATTATATCATTTCCTAAGTTTATTTTCTTCCTCCTATTGTCGTGTGATCTAAAGGTAAGACCTTTTGAACCTTTTTCATGTGTACCTTCTATTCCCACCTCATCTCTAATTTTTAGGATTTGTCCTTTTGAAGCTTTGAGTTTTTTTTTCTCTTGCAAACGCCTTGTGGAACGGTAGAGTTTTCTACTAGGAAGAAAAGGCCTAAGGTAGTAAGAGCTCTTGTCTTGACCATTATTTAGATGAAAATAATAGGTTATGAAGTTGAATTTGATATGCTTTTTGGATTCAACGGATGGGTGGAGAGATTTATTAAACTCTCTAATTCTTGTGATTGATATATGTAAGAATTATTGTTTGGTAATTTCGTTAAAATATTTGATTTGATGAATATCTGAATTTTGATAATTATATGTATGATTGATAGAATGTGAAATTGAGAATTTGTTGACTTATATAGGATTGTTGATTTGTGAAATTTGGAATTTGATTGATTTAAAGTGACTCTTGGTTGATTTTGTCATTTAGATATTTTATGAAATTTTATTAATTATGAAGTTTTAGTAATTTTGTGGAATTGATAAATTCTAAGAGTATAAAACTTCAAATATTTAAAGAAATAGTACATTGCATATATATCATGACATATAATTGTGTCTTAGGTTTCAAATGGGATGATTCAACATTAAGTGTTAAACGAGGCGATTCGTTATTATATGTAAAATGGAGCGATTAAAATTATTATGTCAATTAGGGCAATATTCAGGTCATGGTCTATTGCATTTCATGCATCTGCATGAACATTGAGTTGTGTGTTTTCTTCAGAAAAGAAAAAAAAAACATTGAGTCTTAATACTATTCTAAATGAAAAAGAAATGGTTAATCCTAATTCTTTGATGATGGTTGTACATTCTTATTTGATGTTATAATTTATTATTGATTTTAGTTTATGGGTGTTGAAGGCTAACCCTTACAACCAACATTTTAGGTACCAAAGAAAAGATGATGTGTGTTTGATGTTTTTCCTTGAAGCATGTACGCGGGGGAACACGTTTGGGTTTTGTTAAGTCATATTTAAAATAAATTTTGAAGTTTATTAGTTTTGTGGTTAATTCGACTTGAGACACTATGTTTCTAATTAAATTGATTTAAGAATTTTGTTTAAGTTTAGTTAGGAATTTACCATGCTTGACTATTGTTAAAGAAAAAATGTAGTCCTATTTTCGTAAAGGGTTATATATATATATATATATGTATATATATATATATATATATTTGTCTTAGATGAAGTCGTAATCCACTTAAATTAAACTCGTACACAATTATGAGGTCCCAGGATCGAACCTGGGTCACGACGTCCGACCTTGCAATTTCGACAATTGCTTGAGCTAGGACTTCTAGACTAAATATATTTTTAGTCTCTATAAATATACCAACTTTTTATTTTAGTTTCTCTAAAAAAATTCTTCGACATTTAGTCTCCTAAAAGTTTTCTATTTTCACTTTTGATTCCTCCTTTTAAGTAAACTCATATGTAGAATTTATATTTTTGAATAAAAAATTTCAGAAAAGCTTATAATATTATAAGAATCTCTAAAAAAATATTAGAATTTTTAAACAAAACATTAATTAAATATGTATTTTTATATTTTTGGCGATTTAAAATTCATATTTAATTCATGTTTTGTTAAAAATTCTAATTTTTTTTAGAGATTTTTACAATATTTTACACATTTATGCACAATTTCATTAAAAAAATACATGAGTTGAGTTAAAAATAGGGATCAAAAGCGGTGTTTGAAAATTTTATAGGGACTGAAAGTCAAAAGAAAATTTCAGAGGAAGTAAAACGAAAATTAGATATATTTATAGGGATTAAATTTCAGAAGAAGTAAAACGAAAATTAGATATATTTATAGGGATTAAAAATATATGTAATCCTTTTCTAAAATAAAGAAAATAGACGCAATGTCTTGGATCGAAATTTAGGGTGTTACATACCCGAAGCACTGTGCATATTACCGCACAAGAGCACACTTTGGCTTCATCTCCATCATACACGCCATCTCCAACAACTCCTTAAGATGGCGCCTCACTTCACGGAAGTCGTTAAATTATCCACACCTATATAAGGGTGACTCAGCGTCGCCATCAAGGTACAATTTATTTTTACTACTTTTTCGACATAACCACCTCTCTTAGATACTGACTTGGGCGTTGAAGTGCTATCTACAAACACCTTTCTCCTCCACAGTGAAGACTACCGTGAATAACTATTCAACAACCTTGATCATCATCAAACATATTACCAGGAACTATGGTTGTTGTCGCGATGGTTCACGGTGCTCCGGTGTGGAGGAAAGCAAGTTTCGTTGGCGGAGGAGAATGGTGATTGCATGAACGTTAGCACTCCAACACTCGAGTCAGTAAGTAAGAGAGGTGGATTGTGTGCTAAAATTGAATGAATGAAAGTGTACTTGGAACGTGACGCGGAACCACCTTATATAGACGTGGAATGCGTTAACCGTCTCCGTGTTTTGCAGCGTGAATTGTCGTTAGAGATTATCTGAACAACTAGGATCGAACTTGGTACGCTCTTGTGCAGTGACACACATTTGGCTTGAAGTGCGCCTTCATGGCGCCACTTCGCAAGGGATATGGACTTTAGCTTTGTTGGACCACTTTTGTTGGTTTTTTCGCAGTGGGTTTTATGCAGGTCCCGAACATATATAGAGTACAAATATTTGTAAATAATGTATAAGAAACACATGACTCATTACCATCATCTTTATCATTAGCGAGATCTTTACTATTTTTCATATTTTGACATATTTTTAGTCTACCATTTTATAATATTTAATAACAACTATTTCAATGTTTTTTTTATCATTAACGTCAACTTTATGGTGAATTCTAGGGTGAGAGCTCAATTAAGTCCTTCACCTATGTACCACTCACTTTGTACATTAGATTAAATAAGTCCACATGATCTTATTATTTGTGACCACACTGAATCTAAAATCTCCTCTCTGCAACCAGTTATGTCTCTCGCCTAACAATCTCACTGAATCGAAAAACTAAAAACAAAATGCAAACTAAAATATAAACAAGTTTTGGGAAATTTGAAGAAAATAAAATTGAGGAAAGGAAATAGGGATTTTCACCATAACTCTGTCGATGAATTCAAGTAGGAATTTGATATCAAATGATTATTTATAGAGGAATTATGAATAATATAAAAGAATCTGGTTGTTGTAAGTGATATATGCAAATCATTGTGATTGTGTGATTTATTTTCATGAGAGCTTTAACATTGCTTCTTATGAGAACTTAGAAAAAATGTTTGTAATTATTTTATGAGCATTCTAAGTTGTTCCATAAGTTAAGAATGATAAATCAAAGATAAGGATCATACTTACAGAAATATAACTATGAAGCCTAAGTCCCATTATCTTCATTCTTCAACTTGAGCCTCCATAATTTTTCTTCTTTTGTGATTGAGTTTGTTATCATCAAAACTCAATCATGTCTAAGAATAAAATCTTCTTCACAGTTGTAGGAATTAAGCTTTTATTTGAGTTTTGTTTTTCTGTATTATTCTCATATGTCATTGTTCTACCGTGAAATAGCGTTGCTTGTGTATTATTTTTGTTTAATTGAAATCAGAGATTTGAAAGTTATTTATGTATATATGTCTTGGGAATCATTGAATGTTAATTTGTAAAGATATTGCACAACACAACTTATTGTTTTGAGTAATTATTGATTAATCTATGTAGTTCTTTTTTGCCTAAAATCGTTGAAACAGAGACAACGATCATGCATGTGCACGTCGGTGGAGAGAGTGTAGTTTGTTAGGAGAGAGAGAGAGAAAGAAATTGACGCAAATAGGAGAGACTGAAATTCAGTGTGGCAATGAGTAATACAATCATGTGCACTTATTCAGTCTAAAAGACAATGTGAGTGGTACATAAGTGAAAGATTTAATTGAACCCTCCACCCAACTTTATTGTTAATATTTTCTTCCCCTAATTTTTTTTTATATTTTTATTTTTCAATGCAGATAATATTACAAATGTACTTTGACGCATAACCCCCATTTTGACACCCAACTCGTGCGGAGCACAAGCCCCGCACTTAACACGAGTTTGTCGCGACTAAAAATGAATTGTCTAACTTTTTTTTACAAGATAGAAATTTAAAAAAAAACAAGTTTAATGAAAAATATATCTTAACCTTCAATATTATTTATGTGTCCTTGTTCATTTTTTGTTGTTGTCAATTAGTAATTTTTTTTGACAAAGGAGTGAATGCAAATAGGAGAGATTGAAATACGTAATACAAAGGAGTTTATTCTTCTTGAAAATTGTTTTTCTGACATGAAAAATGTCCTAATAACACATAGAAAATTCGAAAATATCCACGGCAGCAGTCAACTACAGCTGAGGCCAGCGGTAGTTCACTGCTGCCACGTTTGTTCTGGGAATGCAACAACTTGCATTCAACCTTGTTTTTATAATTTAACATTTTATCAACATTTTTTTATCATTCAATATTTTTTCAACATATTTTTTATCATTCAACTTTTTTTTTTATATCATTTAATCTCTTTTTTCAACATTTTTTCCCTAGACCCCCTATAAATACCCTCCCAACCTTCACATTTCCTCACACCATCATCTCAGATTCTCTCCTCCTCACTCTCCTCCCTCCTCTTCCTTCTACAATGTTGTTTTTTCATCCTTGATCTTTCTTTGAAAGAGGTCTCGTTGAAAATTTCAAGAGGTTTCTTTGAATTGGTTTTACCCCAGGATTTAGGGTTTATGGTTTGTGTTTTTTTTTTGTTTTAACCCAAGTGGAGGTTAAACAACAAGAGTGCAAAGGTGAGGCACAATTCGAGAATTGATGTTGTCATGAAGCAGTGCCATGAGGAACAATTGATGTGTCATCTTAGTGTTGTCTTGTATGAGTATCTTGGAGAAGAGTATCCGAAAGTTCTAGGTTCAACTTTGGGTGCTCTCTAAGATTCTTTTTTATTGTTTTCTGGTGTGTTTTTTTTTAAACTCAAATTTAGTTTTACCCCATTGTAAACGTATCATTATATTAATAAAATGAGATTTTATATTTATCACTTGTGTTCCTTTATTTTTGTTTATGTTTGCATTTATTTTATGATTGTATATGGAATAAATAAATTTGAATAAAAATTGTGTATTAAAGAATAAATAAATTCGAAAAAAGACTAATTAAACTCAGCGTTAATTCGAATAAAAATTGCGTATTGAATAAATTCGAATAAAGTTGTGTATTAAATGAATTTGAATAAAAGTTACATTACATAAAGTTCCTAAATATGTCCTATCATTACATTGCATTCGGATAGAGATATGTGGTACAACAATTGTCTTACCTCTGAAATTGGATAAATTCAAACTTGCTAAACAACAACTCTCAAGCATTCACCCGGAAGTTTTATTGTTCTGTTCAAAAGATTAAATTCTTGTTAGTTTACTGAAGATGTTGGTATTGAAGTGTCAAAAGATTAAGAGAACACAACATGTATTACGCAGAATCAACTATATATGTTATCACATTGAATTTCCTCATAAATGACAAGTCATCAAATGAGGTGCATTCCGTGACACTCATCTTATATGAAGGAATTCGATGTCATAACTTATATAGTTGATTCTGCATTATACATGTTGTGTTCTCTTAATCTTTTGACACTTCAATACCAACATCTTCAGCAAACTAACAAGAATTTAATCTTTTGAAAGGAACAATAGAACTTCCGGGTGAATGCTTGAGAGCTATTGTTTAACAGGTTGACCTTATCCAATTTCAGAGGTAAGACAATTGTTGTAGTTGAAAGGTGCATTCCCTACCTAATCACGATCTTCTGGCGGAATCAAACTGTCGAGAATATCTTCAGTTGATCTCTGCAACGTGACAAACATATCGATCACCCGAACCATGTTGTGCTGCCAAAAAATCGAGAACATGGTCCTCACGTCGTCGACATTCTTTAACTCTAACCGACTGAACGTTATTCTCCCGTCGTCCAACGTTGGACGTTCATACCAAATGTATTTCACCCTCCTCGTGTCTCCGGAGTTGAGTCCTTGGTTGATTTCATCCAATTGATCCTTGAGACCTTTTAACGTGACATTAATGTACGAACCTTGAACATCTGATGATTTCCACCGTTGAAGCGTATGCAAACACTAAACAAATCGGTCATTGTTTCAAAGCTACCTACACCATAAAAAATTAATCAATCAATGAAAAACTCATTCAAACATTTCATCAAACACTTAGAGTGCAAATTATACATAAACCCTTAAAAACCCAAATAAAACCTAAATTTTTTATAAAACTCGAAAAAATATAAATTTAAGCAATATAACTCCATTATAACAAGTATTCATAATATTTGTTAATAGCATTTCAGATCTATAACATAACTCTATTAAAAAAATAAATCAAAATTTTAAAATTAAACTACAACTAAAATTATAAACATATATACCAACTAAAATTTATGATAATAGTCTAAGTGATTACTTACTCGTGATTTAGTGGCAAAAAAATTGGATGATTTGGTAGAGTTTTTTTAGAGAGAGAGTGAAAATTGAAATTTTTAGAGAGAAGTAATGAAAGGGTGACTGAAAGCTGAGTTCTAACTTGAATATGTAACGAACGCAGCGGTAGTTAACTACCGCTAGGACAATTTTGTATTTTCCACGTGTTATTAGGAACTAATAGATGTCAGAAAAACAATTTTCATTTTTCGTAACGGAGAAATGACTTAGTACACATGTGAGAGACTTAGTTGAGTCATCCATTCTAGAATTTATGGTATTCTTTAATGGGATAATAATCACTTTGGTCTTTGAATGTGTAATGAGTAGTCAAAATTTCAAAATAGTCTCTTATGTTAAAATGCTTTATTAATATTGTTATATTAATCATTCAATACACTTACTTATTATCATATCGGTGCTTATAATTACTTACTTATTTTCATTTTAGTATTTATATAAAAAGAGTTATTGTGAGCATTGATAGATTATTTTATCGTGAAGACTATTTCGACTAAAAGTGTGTGTTGTGTGCACAATTAAGACTATTTTGAATATTGAAACACCGAAGGCCTGTTGCAACTACTTATTACACATTTAAGAGACATAAAGGACTATTATCCCATTCTTTAATCTTTACTTTTTTTTTTGAGTGTGTGGAGTGCCCAACTCTTTTGGAAAACGGTAAACGACGACGTACTGAAGTGGTGATTAGGGGTAAATAGGGTACACTACCTGCAACAAGCACTGAAAATCCGTTGGGAAATCCGAAGCTATCAACAATGGCGATTTCCGGCGACATTAGAGTCACTGCAACTCTTCCACTCCATCGCTCACATCCTCTCCTTCCATCCACCTCTTTTCTTCCTCCAAAGGTATCGTTCTTTTTCTTTTTTCTCTAATTAGGGTTTCAATTTTAATTTTTAATTCGAGCTTATATTTTTACTTGCAAATTGACGGTGCTGTTTTGGATTTTTACTGTTTAGTATTTATTATGAAGAATGTGAAATCGAAAAATTGAAAAATTAATTTTGTTACTGTTGTTTTAATAATGGTGTTGATGAAGAAAATGTGACTTTTTTACTTTAATTTCAAGTTCAGAAATGTTGAAATTTATGTATGTATTTAGTTTGGTTTGGCAATTAGCATGATGTTCTATGAAGCAACAACTTAGACACCGGACACCAGAACGTCGACACCCATAGTAATTTGAGAAAATGACATAATTTAAGTTAATTATATGTGTTGGTGTCAGTGTCAGACTCAATACGTATCCGACACCGGGACAGCCTAATCCAAGGAGTATTTGTGCTTCATTATGTTTTAAATTGTGATTACAGTAATTGAAATTTTGGATAAATGTTGCTCATTAAATCATGTTTTAAGCTTATATTTATGGTGACTTTGGAGAAATTATCGTGGGACTGTGATTTTGTTGGAGTTTTTGTTGAAACTCCAAAGTGTAGTTTTTGTTAAAATATTGGTAGCGGATTGTTAATTATGTTAAACTCACTATCAATTCAACCGTGGTGCTCTTTGTTATAGATGTATTTTTGGATGATAGAAGTCCTTGAAAATTATATCGCATATTTGAAATTGAGTGACGAAAATGAAGGGGAAAGGGGTTTCATAGTTTCGATGAGATGTTATGTTATTGTCTACACTCAATAGGGATTGTTGATTTACCAAAATTCATTACTCTCTATGTCCAATGATAATTGGCCTATTTGCAAAAGAAATTTGTCCGAAAATAAGTTTTTTTGAAAGGTTGTCCTAAAATAATTGATGCTTTCAATTTTCAAGGTCACATTAATTATTTTTTTCCAATTGTACAAATTAATATCAAATTAATATACCGCTCTCAATTCAATACCTTCTACTTTGAATCAAAGGCGTTGATAAATACACCTATACATGATAAGGATAATCGAGTAAAAGGACTATTCTTTGTCTTTTATTTATACATTTTGTTGATCTGTGTGAAATGGTCAAACATGTCATATTTTATGGGGGGAGGAAGTGATTTGCAACTCTATTTCGTGTCTCTTTAGACCAAAGTATCGGTTGAGTGTATAACTGTTTTTCCACCTTATTCCATTTGATTGGAAATATGTGTAATCTTTGAGAAATTGGAGGAAATATATATGTAGCATTTTTCCATTCTGTGCTGATCAGTTGCTAAAAGAGGATGTGATACAGTTGTTTTCCTTTTTGATATTCAATATAGTGGAAAAGGTTCTATAAAATGCTCTTTAATCATATTTATCATTGAGATATTTTTATTTAGATGCTTGTGGCTGGACTTCTTAAATGTTACATTGTTGATAGATGTTAAAATTTACTTAAAATCCTTACAAGATTTACAAAATGTTGAAAATGCCTTCTTATTAATCTCTTGATTTTTCTGTCTAACAGGTCGATTTTCATTGTTTCTTAAATGGAGGGTCCTGCATATCTGGATTCACCCCAAAACGTTCCACCATGACAACTGTACGAAGCAATATCCGTGGCTATCACAAGCCAGTTTTTGCAGTCCTTGGAGGTTCTAATTTTTCATCAAAGTCAGCTAGCCAAGAAGCCGAGAACTTTCTCCTTGATGCTGTTAATATGAGTTTCTTTGAGCGTTTAAATTTGGCTTGGAAGATAGTTTTCCCATCAGCAGTGTCTAAGAAAAGCTCTGTTGCTAGGATTGCCAAGCAACGTTTGAAGATGATTTTGTTCTCTGATCGATGTGAAGTAAGTGATGAAGCAAAGCAAAAAATAGTTAGCAACATTGTGCGTGCTCTATCAGATTTTGTGGAAATAGAATCACAAGATAAAGTTCAGTTGAGTGTCTCTGCAGATACAGACATTGGAACCATTTACTCTGTTACAGTGCCTGTACGGCGGGTTAAACCAGAATATCAAGAGGTGGATGAAACTGGGACAATAACAAATATTGAATATAAGGACACCGGAGATATTTCAGGTTCTGTTGATGTTAGATTTGATTTCTATGTTCCGGATGAAATGTCTTGATTTTGAAATAAAAAGTCTTGAATGTTGACTTCTTTGCCAGAAGGCAGTGTTTGAAACCCTTACCGATGAAGCCAATTTGGAGTGCTGTATATATATTTGCAAATTGAAGCTTCCTTTAGGGTGGGTGACTCAATTTTAATGAGAATTTTTGTAACACCTTTTATCTGTTAGTTTGGTTTGATAAACTGTTTTTAACTTTATGATAGGATTTTGTTGTTTGTCGTATGAATCATTGTTATAAATGGAGTTTGTAGTTGGTTCTCATTGGCCAATGAAAGGGAGCTGATAGTTTAAGCCTGTGCAGATTAGCTAGCCAAAGCCATTGATGCTCCACTCAAACCAAGAAGAATCTATGTGCGTAATCTTGTTTGGGTTAAGTAAACAACTGCAAAGACCTTGACATTCCTTAAGTAACATTACCATACCTTACATCTTATAGAATAAGTATAAACAAGCTTAGGAGCCGGTTTCCCAAGTGGTCAGTTGGTTGCAAGTTTGATCTTCAACCTTGCTGATCTTTCTTCAAATTTGGCCCCGACATTCGTAAGGAGCAAAAAAATAAGCAAGCCCCGGAGCCATGTGATCTATATTCGCCATATGAAGAAAAATCGAAGAGCTGATAAGAAAAGCTTTATATGTTGTATCTGTATCAATTCATTCAGGATGAGGGACGCGTCTTAACAAAACGATCACTTTGATCCGTCTTAACAAAATGATCACTTTGATCTATGTGTATAACTGAATATGGAAATATTAATTTACAAAGCAAGACAAGAAGGTATGTTGGAAAGTGGTAACAAATATATCAGCAAGAATAATTGGGGCTCATTTAACGTGGATAATGGGGTGGATTGAGAAACATAGGAAAAAACATAAAGAACTGTAAGAGGCAATCTATGTCTTACTGTTACATATTGATCATAACTTCTATTTTTTCACATTTGAGTAAAAAAAGACTTTTATATCCCCAACATGCAAGTTAGATTATTAGTGAAGTTGTCCTCGTGACCTTAACTCAGTTGGTAAGAGTAATGCATAATATATGCAGGGCTCGAGGTTCAAACCAAACCCCGGCCACCACAAAAAAAAAAGATTATTAGTGAAGTCAATGTTGGTCCTAAGATTTTTGATGTCATGATCAAACCAATAAAGTTGTGCCCTTTTAATTAACTAAAGCGAACTAAAAAAGAAATATGTATATAATAGTAAGTTATTAACTACTAAGTAAAAGTAATAAATTTGATACCCATAAAAAAATGGAAAAAATGTGGATTATTCAAGGGGGTTACTAAGTAAAAGTAATAAATTTGATACCCATAAAAAAATGGAAAAAATGTGGATTATTCAAGGGGATTGAACCCGACGTGAATCGAACACGCAACCTTCTGATCTGGAGTCAGACGCGCTACCATTGCGCCACGGATCCACATGTTATTATCCGTACAACACAAACTTCCTTATACAAAACACAATAAAAAGAGACACAAACCGCGAAGAACCACATTGTTTCAAATTCAAATCACAACAACATTGTTCACTGCAAAAAAAAACAATGAACACAAATAATAGCTCCTCGAAACCAAAGAAACTGTCAATTCCAATCAGTGACGCAATTTCCAGAATTCAATTTGCGCCTAATTCTAACAACCTTCTCATTTCATCTTGGGATTCAGTAAGTTTCGTTTGATTTTTTTGGTTAATTTGAGTATTTTTTTTTCTCATTTCACTGAATTGAATCGATTTTGTGTTTTGGTTTTTCAGAATCTTCGTTTATACGATTTGGACGCTTCTGTGGTTAGATTAGAAGCTAATTCAGAAGCTTCTCTTCTTGATTGTTGTTTCTCTGAAGATGATTCCGTTGCTTTCTGTGTTGCTTCTGATGGATTCATTCGAAGGTTTTCATCTTTCTCTCACTCTCTTGTTATTTCATTTATTTATTTTAATATTTATTGATTCTTTTTGTTGTTGAAAGGAGTAATAAATCTATGTTATTTGATTAGCATTAATAACCTAAATAAATGTAGTAATATAACTATAAACCTAAATTTGTGGCCACCAAAGTGTAATCTTTCCCCTTTGCTTTGCACTTTCTTTGGTTTTTTTGACTCATCTTATGCTAAAATTTTTAGGTATGACTTGCATTCTGGAATTATTGACCCAATGGGTAGTCACGATGACATGGCAACATGCATTGGATATTCTAATGAAACATGTAAGCTACTTACCTAACCTTTGCTCCTTGTTTCTGTTATAAATCTTTGCTTTTATTGCTTTTCATTTGTTCGAATATGAACGGATGCATTTGACTGGGAATATAGTCATTAGTGTCTCTAGCACATTCTATAACTACTGTAACTACCCTAACCCCCTTGTAACTGCCTCACCGACACATGTCAGTGAAGTTCCCCTGCTACTGGCTATAACTATTAACTAGTAAACCTGTATTGCTCCTCTTGTAAACCACAAGAAAGATCCATAACATAATCAAGCTCAAAGAGCATTTCAGTACTTAACTTAGAATTCTTATATGATATCACAGCCCTGGCTATAGAAAAGATGGTAGAGTCTTGTCTTAAAAGGGGTTTGGAATGTGTCGAGAAGACTTGTAGAAGAACTGATTCGGAGGGTAAACCATATGAACTATGAGTCTATGAAGAAAAATTCAATAACTAGAGGTAGAGGAAAACCAAGAAAAAATTATTGGCCAAACTATTAAGAAAGATTTATACATAAATGATCTATTATTGGACTTGATTTGTGGTAGGACAGTAGTCAACCCCACCTAGTAGGAAAAGGCTTTGGTTATTGTTTTGTTTTTTGTTTGTTAATATGATATCAAAAGGACATATTGACAACTACTATACATGATTCCTCTGCTCTTCCTATCTTTCCTATCACGCATTGAGGAATGCATGAATGAATAACTTAGCTCATTTAGACGTTAAAAGTAAAGCTCTGATACAATCCTTGGTGTTTTCTGTTTAAATTTCTGCACTCTGAGGATCCTTCTCAGGTTTTGTAACAAACCTTTATGCATAAGCAATTGACAATATCTCAAGCTGTGGGATATATTTTTAAAACACAGTGATTAATAAATTTTGGATAGGGAGCCCAAGATGCTGTTATGACAGCAATAAATGAAACAAGAGGAAAATTGTAACTCAAAACTCTAGTTTCTTTTATTCCTTTGAAAAAGCAAATGTTACCACTTGCAATATCATAAATGCAATATATTTGTGTTGTACTAATGCAAACATTTTTTTCCAGTTGTAATTATAAATTACATGTCATTAATAGTTACGATGTTTCATTCCAAATCAACAGTTCATAAAAATAAAACTGTTTGGATGTTGTTGGTTTTGGGCAAATGAAAGGTCTATCAAGGTTCAAGGCCATGCTTTGTTATGTCCAAGTAAAGTTCATATCATGACCTTAATTGTTGCAGGTCTGCTAATTACTTCTGGATTTGACAAGAAGTTATTGTCATGGGATATTCGTACGAAGAAGGCTTTTTCATTGTTGAGGAGTCTAGATGCAGAGATGGACTCCATGTCTGTCTCTGGGTTTAAGGTTACTGTTGGCATTGGAGCATCCACCCATGTTTATGATTTACGTAACTTTGACAAACCAAATCTGTCAATGGAGCCTTGCAATGGTACACAATTACGATGTGTCAGTTCAATTCCTTATGCAGAAGGTATGCACAATCAAATCCCTCTGGTTTAATTTTGAAAACCCAGGAGCACGTTACTATTAAGATTTCACATAGATTAGGATATGGCAAACTCCATCCTTGAGCTAGTTGATAGGGTTGAGTTAGGCCCGGTGAGTTTTCAATCCTAAAGGGATATCTAAGCTTTATAAGGTCTAGAGTTGGTTTGCTACTACCCCTATTCTTCTAACAAATTGAATTTCACTGTCCACAGTTCAAGTCTAAAAGATTCTTGCATGATGAGGCATGTTAGAAATTTATGTAAAACCACTAATGTGTCTTTACGTCACAGCTTAGGCGTTTGGGATAGTTGAACCTTGAAACATACAGTTACATTGACTAGTTAGCCACGCCCGAAAAGCCATGCAAATAGCACAAAACATACATTTACATGGACTAGTTAACTACCTCCTAAAAGCTATGCAAATAGCATTTCTTTTCTTCTTTTTAAATCATCTTGAGAACTTTTTCAAAGTCTTATTATATTTTCGTTACATGGGTTTCCAGATACTATGTGGATTTAAAATTACTAAACCCTCTGTTCATTGACAACCAGAAGCCTGAGTTAGGGCCATTAGGCATTTTCTAAGTCTGATGATCTTGCAGGATTTGCAGTAGGATCGGTGGATGGACGGGTTGCACTGCAGGTTTCATCTTCATCTAATTCAAATGACATTGGGTCTGTTTCCATTTCACGTATGCATATTTCTTTTTTCAACCTCTATCCCTTGTCCCAAAAATATTAGGTGCATTGTATTTGCCTCTCCCCTTTCCCTTTTTTCTGCTGTTGCCAACAAAAAACTTGCTCAATTACTACAATTTTGGTTAACAGCTGCATGGTGTATATTCATGCTTTTTTTTTTTTGACAAAGATGTATATTCATGCTGTTGATGATTTTCAAATGCACAACATATACGGCCTATTGCTCATACAAATCATGATTTTGTTAATAAATCTAAATTATGGATTAAAAAAATGATAAATGGTTTTTTGTTTGTTTGTTTTATGCGGCTCATAGGCCATGTTTTGTTCTCGATTCTTTTAATTATTAAGCATCATTCTGGTTTACCTTGACAATTACATTTATTATTAATTTACCGTATTTGAAAACTATAAACATACACACGAACACACACACATATATATTTCTTTTTTGGCACTAGATTGATGATTTTCTCTTACAAATCAGCTACATTCTATATTTATTTTATTCATTCTTTGTTTTAGTTTTAATGTATTGACGTTCAAATAAGTTCCCTCTCAAAACATTTTTTTTTGTTTAGCCTACCATGCATCCCATGTGGCTGCATATAGTTTATTGTTTAACTTGAATCAAAACATTTTATGCTGGGAGTTTGCAAATTCTCGTTAGTAACAGCCACAGGTTCTAATAATTTGCTATATCAAACTCTGACAGATATACATTCCGGTGTCATCCAAAATCAAAGGATGGTCAGCATCATTTGGCATCTGTGAACGACATTGCATTTAGTCCACTGTATGTTTCGTCTTATCATCATTAAGTTGCCATTTAAAATTATCATAAATTATAAAACTTGGAAATTTGATTCATATAATTTCTATTAGTATGTCTGGTGCATTTGTCACTGGTGATGATGAAGGTTATGCTACCATATGGGATGCTAGAAGTAGGAGAAGACTAATTGAGGTATTTGCCTACCAAGTTTCGTTTGTGTTCAGTTATTATGATGTTTGTACTTTGTAATCAACTCATCACTTTTCTTGCTTTGCTACCATCTTTTTTTCTCAATTTCAGTTTCCCAGGTACTCAAATAGTGTTGCATCCTTGTCTTACAACCATTCGGGAGAGCTTCTAGCTGTAGCATCAAGTTATACTTACCAAGAAGCAAAAGAAATGTGAGTAATTCTTATACTTTTTTATTTGCATGAACCATGAAGTTTAAGAAAGTTTTCTGGTTGAGTCCAACCTTTATTTTGTTCCTTACAGAGTAGAGCCTCCTCAAGTGTTTATACATAAAGTGGACAACATTGATATCGGATCAAGTTCTGCTCGAAGGAAAACCTAATCATTGGTGGTATGCTTGCCAAAGGTAACTATAACCACACAACTGGTTAATCTTTGCTATTTACTTATTCCATTGAAATGGAATTCTCAACTAAAGATGTTTTTGGGTTTTATAGTAATCACAATTGTAGTTTCTTCTTTTTATGGGTGAAGATTTTGATGAGGATTTCAAGGAAGCATCTAGAGGTGACTATAGTATGACTTTAAAAGATTGGAAGGACCTTTGACAAGGTTTAGGAAAAAGAAGGCTTGAAGAGAAGGCTTCAATTATTCTAGTTGTCTATGTGTACAATATCTTGTAGGCAAAATGAAAATGAAAATTCGTTTTAATATAACTAAATATAAGAATGGTATAGAATTAACAGATTGGATGACGGGTATGTACCTAACAAAACTCTAGGGTATGAGAGTGTTCACCTTGTTTGTTTTTAGTTGATGGCATGTTTACTTAATTTAGAAATATGATACAAGTCCATGTGTGTACCTATTAATTGGAGCCTAGTATAGCCCATTTGAGGAAATATAGAAGACTTGTAAGTTTTGTTACTCCATTTGATTAAGGTGCCATTCTCCTTTTCTTCTCTGTCTATTTGTTTATTTTCATTTGTGTTTGTGTTCCCTTTATGCATATAAATATAGATTATGTTTTCGGAGCATTTGAGATCAATAGTAAATAGCTACTCATCATACCATAGAACAAATTTGCTGTCAAAAATTAATGAGTAAAAAAATTAACAAGATTTGCTGTCAAAAGAGAAAGAAAACAGCAAATAAATAGATCAAACAAATAAATTTCTATTATGGTGTAGAATAATGTGATGGGAATAGAATGAAAAATAAAACTAAACAAAAAGTTTCCATTGTATACATTGCCATTAGGTTGTACAAAATACACTCTGCCCCTTTTGTGTTAGCAAATACAATGTCTGCACTAAACTATGCATATTTCACTTTTCACCCATAATAATCTAAACTAATAATATTTTGTCACTAAAGCCAAAATTACACAATCCTAAGAAAAGAAAATGCATGTAAGTTTTGTCCATAAAATTAACTTTTATTAACCTCATACATTTCAATTTAACCAGTAGCTCAAATAAGTTTTATGACTATTTTTTATTTTTATTTTATAAACGAAGCGGCAAACATCACATTAAACTTACACGAATATTGACAATGATATGTGTTTAAACCGAATGAAAGTGTTTAATCTAACGATATCAATATTGATAGTTGAGTTAGAGTGTTAGACCTTGGATAGAGTCTTTATGACCAAATAATAATCTCACAAGTGTGACCAATTTTTGCACTCTAATGTTATATTCATAATGTCAAAATGATCCATAATCTAATGTTTGCTCAAAAAGGAACTCATGAGATTCCAGCTGATTACATATTTTATGGTTCTCCGACAGGAGTTCCACGTGGTGGTTTGTGGTTGTAGCGTTTTAAGAACGCAGACTCAAAGCTACACTGAGAGACAAACAAGAAAAGCAAAACAAATTATAAGAGAGACGTGTTTAACTCAATCTTTAAAATTCAACACTACCCATTACTATAAATTTATTTATTTTGAGAATTCTTGTTTGATAAATAATTTTTCAAGATGCTTTTATAAATGAAAATTAATTATATGAATTGAGTCGATGATTCTCCTAAATTAAATCATTCATTTTGTGGGTAACGTGAGTAATATCTATTATTAATTAACAAATAAAAAATTATTATTATAGATACATTGTAAGTCTTAACAAATTTTGAGTTCATTGCTTTACATTTTAGTCACCGAAGATTCAAATCTAAGTCAATAATACTCACTAAAATTTTAGAAATGATCAAATTTTAAAAATAGTTTATAAAAATATTTTCATTTCTCTTGAGAGAGAATTTTATCGTTCTTTATCATCCTATCCAGTTTAAAATTAATCGTTATATTTGCATGCATATGATACCCAATTAAAAAAATGTTTACATTTCATTCACGAATGAGGTTTTTATATAAGTAATAGCAGAATTTAAACTTACATCCTTGTAGAAGAATATGAACAACATCTATACCAGTTCAACAAATATTCTTTTATCCATATTATATGAATTATTCATTATGGATTTATGGTCTAATCAGTAGTAACTAATTTGCCTGGCAGAATTCACTTATACATAAGTGGGAGTGGGTTCTCTAAGCTAAATTTCTTAGTAAATAAGTTCCTAACTACTCAAATCAATTGCATCTTGATTTCTTTTTAAAAATGACAAATGTTGATTATTACTTATTTATCAAACGGTATCGAATCATGACCTTCTTATCAATTCTCATACATTTTTTTAATGACAATTTCTTGATAAAGATGCTATATTTTAAGGACTTTCACTTGATAAAGATGCATCTTTTTTATTGAAGGGGACTTGATTAAGATAGATGAGCTTGTGTTTTTATTCTCTATCTCTCCTCTCCATTGTTTTCTCTATTATTTTTATTCAAAAAGAGGAGAAAACATGTTGTCCTAACAATTATCTAAAGTAATTATACAAATATTATTTCATATTTTTTAAGGGACTAATACACATTTAGCAAACTACGTAACCATGTTTAATAAATAAATAACCACTTTAATAAATAATAATTTATTGCTCTAATTTTCATACCGTCAGTCAATAATGGCAGTCAAATTCCCCTAAAAAAACAATGACAGTCAACTTATTAGAAATGTTTGATTTTTAGCATAATCAATTTTAAAGTCACACATGAATCATTGTGATCCCTCGAAATAAATTTCTTTGTATTAAGAGATGAGTTATTTAAACCAGTAATTGAGAGACAACTATAAATTTATAAAGAAAAATAGATATTGACTTAAAAACCAAAACAAAGCATAAAATTCAGCTGCTATTGAAAAATATCAAAATGGAGAGAATATCTATTGTTATAAAAAAATGGTCACGTTGTTATAAAAAACAGACCAAAAGATGTTCGAAAAATAGAAATTGACATAGAAACCAAAACAATGTAAAAAAAAAACCATAATGTGAATTTGAAAGAAAAAATTGTCACAAAATATTTGTACAAATATCATTTCTCTTCCATTAATTATGTTCGAAAACTAAATTAAATTAAGCAGCACCTCTCATGGGATGGGAAAACAAAAATAAATAATATTTTTGAAGGAAAAAAAAAACTTTTCTAAAATATTTTTAAAACTAAATAAAAGAAAGATAAACACTATGATTGGATGTGAGATTGAATAATCATCACTAAAAAAAAGTGAGAATAAAAAGAATGTTACATAATAGTACAAAATGTCTATAAAAGAAAACGAGAAAATAGAAACATGATGATTGCGTGAGAAGAACAAAGAAGTGAAACATGTCAGACGAGGAACACCATTTTGAGTCCAAAGCAGATGCTGGAGCATCAAAGACATATCCACAACAAGCTGGTACAATCCGCAAAAATGGTCACATTGTTATCAAAAACAGACCCTGCAAGGTTTCTTTTCTTTTGTTTTTTCCATTTTTGATCATTTTTACTTGCACCATGTTGTGTTGACTTTTTAAAATATATTGATATTGTAACAATTTTTTGTATGATTGATTAATTAAATTACATATGATTTATGTGTTATGGTTTTTGTTTGTGTTGGAGATAGGTAGTTGAAGTTTCAACTTCTAAAACTGGAAAGCATGGACATGCAAAGTGTCACTTTGTTGGTATTGATATCTTCACTGGCAAAAAACTTGAAGATATTGTTCCTTCTTCCCATAACTGTGATGTATGATTTTCATTTGATATTATTTTTTGGATTTGGATTTGGATTTTATATTTGGTTGATTGATTAATTAACTAGTGACTGTATTTTTGTGTGGTTACAACAGGTTCCTCATGTTAATCGCACTGATTATCAGCTCATTGATATCTCAGAGGATGGATTTGTAAGATTACTCACAACTTGCATCGTGATGTCTTCTTTTCGATTAACTTAGTATAATCATCTGCGAGACTGTTAGAAAGAGTTTATGGACACAACTTATGACATATAAGTTGTTTTCAGCTTATTTCGATAAGCTTTCCGAGACAGCTTATGAAAACAGTTTATAGCTTAGCTTCTAATAAATTGACTTTATAATTATATTATCTCTCGTCACAGAAATAGTTTATACTAATCAAGCACTTAAGTAAGCTGTCTATCCAAACAGGGTCTAAACCTATAAGATTTTGATACCTTAAAGTCGATATGATGTGATTTATAGATATTTTGTCAGATACCGAGTTTTATAAGAAAATAAAAAATTGCCAGAAAAATGGTAATCTGCATAATTTTCTTTGGAGTCTTGTTAATAAGTGTACTAAGGATATGGTTTTGAAAATAAGAGTGATACTGCTAATGATTTTTAAACGGTTAATAAGTTGGTCAATTGTTTGATAAGTTGTTACCATGTACCATGAACTTAGGGTAGTGTGATTAATTTCAATTAAATGTGAACTAAGGATTTTTTTCAATGAATATTAGGTGAGTCTGCTGACTGAGAGTGGTGGTACTAAGGATGACCTTAAGCTTCCAACCGATGAGAGTCTGCTTTCGCAGGTTAGTTTGTTGATAACCTGGACCACATTTGCCTGTTGTGTTGAATAGTTGCATGACATTCGTTATAGATGTAATCGGTTAATAATTTGTTATTAGTTCGTTACTATCTTAATCTCCAGGCAAGCTGTGTAATAGCTTGATGTAAACACATTTTCTCAATTCCAATTTTACTTTTCTTCCAACTTTCTCTCTTCTCTTTCTCAGCCATATTTTCTACCAACATTACCTGTTTGGTTTTCAACTGGGAGCCTCCAAATGTTTGTTCCAAAAGTAAAACTCAAAAAATCTTGCGTTTAACTTTTGTCCAAGTTAACTTGAGGCTTGTTTGAATTGACTTATTTGAGCTTATCTATTTACATAAGGATTTGTGAAACTCTTCGGTAGAGCTTATAAAAATAGCTTATGACATGTTCATAAGTTGTTTTCCGCTTATTTTCACAAGTTCTCCATGATAGCTTATGAAATTTTTTACTCATATTTTATATTTTGTGGTGCAGATCAAGGATGGATTTGGTGAGGGTAAAGATCTGATTGTGTCTGTCATGTCTGCTATGGGTGAGGAGCAGATTTGTGGCCTCAAGGACATTGGCCCCAAGTAATAAATCAATGAATGCTTCTTGAAAAGGAGATGATATATTTAATATTTGTGTGTGATTGTTGTGTAAAAAGACCAATCTAAGTTTGTGCAAATTCTTACAAGATTTGGTAATGGTTAACTTTATTGAGTCTTTGACCACTTTTATTTTTGTGGTCTGAGATCAATATTGGAACCATTAAGACTGTTATATGTTGTGAAGAAGTTACATTGGCTACTGGCCAGTAACATTTAATTATGTGCTAATATAAGACCCTCTAACGTTTCTATTATAATTCTCTCCATTTTGATATTTCTTAGTTGAAGCTGAATTTTATGCTTTGTTAAGGAGAAAAGGAAACTTTGATCCCTTATTCTGTACTCATTGTTTCCTGAATTTCTATAATCGTAAATATCTAGTGTCAACCTGATTTGGATATGGTGCTATCGGTTGCAAGGCCGTCCTAAGCATAAGATGATTCAAGGCCGTCGACAGCCTCACGTATTATGAGATTAGTCTTAACTGAATTATCGGTCAAGACACCAAACAAGCATCCATAGGCAAACAAAAGTCCCAAACACAGACTTGCGATTAAAACGATCATTCGTAATAGAGAGAATTGTTGCATGGATCAATAGTAAGGTGTTTTCTTATACACAAGATCCTCATTTATGAGGCCAGTGTAGAACATACTTACATCTATATAGAGGAATTAATGACATGAGCATAATAACTCGTTTTGCTTCTGCCCAATATGTTACAACACTTCTCCTTTTATAGCCAAGGATGTATGTTAAAAGACGAAAAACAAGTCAATATAACAGTCCAATAATGTGACTCTTAGAGCATGTTTATCGCCCGTGACATTTGGGTGGTATCTCTATTTGCAATAATTTTTTTTAGGATGGCTTTGATATTTGGTATTCATGAGAGTGACTTTTCTTTGTGTGGTATCTCTGCATTGCAATCATGTTTCATAGCTTTTCCCCGAAACTTGCTCAAGATAAGTGGGACCCATTTTAGAGTTTTGGAAGAGTGGTATGAATATTTAGAAAATGCAGTTGAATAGTTTAAATAATTGGAAAGTATGAAGTAATATAAAAGTATTATGTAGGACTCATTTATACCATCCATATTGGTGGCATGGATGTGGATGCTCTTATACGCACATGTCTTTAATGAGTTTGGCACTGGTAAAATAAGCAAATTATAAAAGTATGTCTTAAAATAATGGCATGAGCATGAGGTGGCATTTACCATGGGAAAGGTTAATCCTTTCCCACCATGGGAAATGTGAATTTGAACCCATGATATATTAATAAAAATATTGAATGGTTGAGATTGTCCACTTGCAACCCATTGGTGACTTTTTGTTTTAAAGATTTCACAAAAAATTTGACCCCACATGATAAGGTTTAATGATATTTTATTTTATGGATTATTGACACAATAATGGACAACGGGCTTATGAGTAAAACGAAAATCACAAAGCCCAAACTAAAACACTCTATTGGAACCCCCGCCTACATATTTCTGACTCCGAAAAAACCAAAACATTAAGTATTATTTGGTTAAGGGTCTGTTTGGTAAGGCCAGTAAATTAACTTATAACTTATAACATATAGCTTATATGTTCGTATGTCCAAAAAAGCTCTGTTTGGTAAATGTCTTATTGTCAGGAGTTTATAGCATATTTCACGAGCTTATTTTTCAGACGCTATTTCACAAATTTTTAATAAATAAATACCGTAAATATGTTTTCCTTAAAAAAAAGATATATAGTTTGTGTTGTACTATTGTTACGTTCAGTTTTTTTAAAAGATTCACATTCAATTTTTTTTTTATAGAAAAGTTTAATTTCTGGTGATATAGAAGAGTTACGTTTACTTCTTTTTTTGTTTAACTTTTATTAAGTATAAAAAACTGAAATAAAATAATATTAAAATAAGATTTTAGAAAATAAAAATTATTTTAACAATAAAAAAACTCGTAAATTAATCCCTTACCATAAAAAAAAAGTTTGTCAAATTAAAAAAAAAAGTTAGATATCAACAACAAAAAAAAATTACGTGATAAATCATCAAAAAAAAAATTATGTGATAAATCATTTACGTGTAAATAGGTGAGGTGCATATATGATTTCATAGAAACAGGGGTGTACTATTAAATTTGTTAATACTATTAAATATTAACTTTTTGAATCATTGAAAAGAACAAACAAAATAAAAGCAACTTGTTTGAGTGCCGCATGGAGGTAAAAAGTAATCTTTTCCATGGTGCATGAATAGCTGTGATTTGCCTTTTAGTGATGTTGTGTATAATTGTAAAGCATGCCCCTAATACTTGAAATAATGACATGTGTATATATTTTTGTATTTAGTATACCTCGTTCGCTTTAAAAGGAGAAGTGTTGTGGCATATCGAGTAAAACAAAACAAATAAGAAATCCGGTATGATTAAGTAAAAACCATGTCACAAATTTCTCTCTTCTTTCTAAAAGCTCTAGTTATCATGTTCAAGTCATTAATTCTTCCATAGAGATGCAAACATGCTCTACATTCGTCTCAGGATCTTGTATATCAGAAAACATTTGACTATTAATCCATGTTCCGATCATATCTAGATAAAGCATGTTTTCAATTTTAAACACTACGATATTTTGTTTCTACTTTAATTTTTGAAGTTGAATAGAAACTACTGATTTTTTTTCCCTATCTTCTAGACAGAATGTTCAAAACAAACAACAAAGTAAAAATAAATGCAAAGTTCTTGTACTTAAAATGGAAAAGAGACAATGGAAAAGTACTAAATACAAGAACTATGTCAAAGTTGCCAAAATAACAATCATGCATACAGATCAATTGTACATCAAGCTTGAGTACGAGTTGAATAATCAACACAGAAAAATTAGAAATGTCAACTGATCATCAGTACAATAAATCATTTAACTGCCAATCTTTATTCTATGCAGAACATCACTGTAATATGACAGGTGATTGTTTGTTTCTCGGAGTCCTCACATAAGTTCTTATGTATAACATTCAAATTCTTGACTCTAAAATCATTACTTCTTGATGATATCGACTTGTGCAGAAGATTCGGTTATGGCTATCTTGATGATCGAACAACTGTTCCAAGCCAGTCATCAGGAATGCTGCTTCTCAGATCTCCATTCAAGGCCTTTAGTGAGTGGCTTGTTGCAGCCTGAAATGCAGCTACATGTTTTCATTAGGAGCTCTAAGATATAAGACAAATGTATGAGACATAACAAACAAATATTATTACTTTTACAATGTAGACATCAATTCCAAGCTTTGCTATCATTGCAGCTTCTGAGATTTTTGTTTTCATACCACCAGTTGTATCATGAGCAGCAACACTTAGCTCAACTGTAGAAAATTATCACATGCCAGAAAAATTCAATCCGTACATTCAAATCACATATTCAACAAAAGCTTGCACGTTAAGTTAGTCACTTCATAACAAAAAGTCAAAATGCCAACTTAGAAACTTATCATAATTGTTTATTTATGACATCTGAGAAATAGCAAAATATTAGAAATTACATCCCCCTACTCACGGACTAACGGTGATTTGGCATGCGACTGTGGCAACTTGTGATTTATGAATGAAAACAAGATTGCTCAAACCTTTTTGTTGAACTTCAGCTATACAGTTTCAGGCTACTGAGTTATAATCGATTCACACTCCATTCCAGAAAAACTTGTGACTTTATTTTACCTTTTGTTAAAAAGGTTATTCATAAGAACTTATATGATAAGCGCTTACACTATAAGAGATTAATTAAGTTATTTATTCAAACATAGCCTTACTAAAAAGTTCTAATAAGGTTATAGGTATTTGTAGAGAAATTAAATGAGAAAGCTTCAAACAAAATTATGATACAGAAATTAATTTCAACTTATACAAGAAATTGTAATTCAGAAAACTCGGTCATTATAAGAGTCCAATAAATCACCAATAACTTTCAAAATTTCATTTATTATAACTATAAGTGCTTCCGAGAAGTTAATCTAAACCGACTAAATCTGCTTACTTGAGTTCTGCAACTTCGGTTTTATGACCGACCAGCTTCCATCTTCAGCAACAGCTGTCAGAGTTGAAAAACTTGCTATATGAAGAGAATAGAATAGGCCATAAACAAGTTAACAAGTGCTCGGTGCTCACCAATTTCCTTTAAGAGTATCGCATCATGTTCTGTCGGTGGGCGATCATACACTCCAAATACATCTGTCTTTTGTTCACGCTTAATGGAAAACATTCATATAACATCTAATATTTGAGTTATGTCAGTTGTAATAGGTTTTGTTTCAAGAACTTCAGTCCCATATGCTTCAAAATTGTGATTTTGCAAATATATCTTGCATATTGATACAACATTAAAATCTAACTGCATATCCGCAATAGATTTAACCTAATACAAATGACATTCTAAGCATGCTTGAAGCAGTGTTGTCAAATAGCAGCGCTATTGCATAGCAGAATTAACAAACAGACCTTTGTTTGCTAAACAGGCTTCAGCTATTTTGACTATTATCAATTATCGAGATATTCATTACTTGGATGGAACTAAATACTCACAAGAAGACTATTTGGCTTAATATATTCAGCAAGGGTTTTATATTGAGTTTAACAGAGGTGCACTGTCAATGTAAATTAGTTTTACACCAACATCCAACGGCAATTCATCATATTACCACATAAGCCCATATTGTAACTGCATTTTAAAAATAAGTGTAAAATACTGGATTCTCATTAGATGTCAATGTAAAATTAGTTTACACTGACAGTGCATATCACCTTTTATCTTTAGATTAAATTTTGTAGAAATTCAAGAATAAAGATGGATATATGCATGACTCATGGAGGATACCAAGAAAACAACATATTTAGGCCTTGAGTATGCTGCCAGATGACTTATGATGACATCGCCGCTTAAAATAGTGCATCCCTGAAACAAAAAATATATATTAATGCAAAAACTACAAACTTAATTATTAATGAACAATCGAATTCAATAGATTGAGTCTCTACCTGAATCTCATCAAGCACTGCATCTCCATGCAGAACCTAGACAAATTGCAACCAAACCTACATCATTTCAAGTGAAGAAAACAATTACAAAAATATGAACCCTCAAAGTAAGGTTCAAAGGGGGGAACATAAGTGCATCATGGTTATCAAATCGAGATTCATATTGTGAATCGGAAGACATTTTTTGAATCTAATCTTATGATGGACCATAAGATACATTGTCAATAAAAACAAAGGTAAAAACAAGTGACATAACAAAATTATAAGCTAGTATATTATATGTGAACCTCATTAATTCAAAATTCAAGTCATAGATCTAATGACCAAAAAAAAGTGGTTGGTTACTGTTAGATAATAAGTTAGTAGGCCAATCCTATTGGGCCCTTTAGGTTTCTAAGTTAGTAGAGTCCATTATGTTTTTACTATATATTATCTTGTAACTTTTAGTCATGCTATGCCATTGTGATACAATATTGAAAACCCTAGCCGTCTCCATCATATTCTATGAAACTCTAGATTCTTAACAGTTACACAAAGTTGACAAAAACAAGTGGTTGGCTACGGTGTTTAGGTAGTACTTCATTACAATGAGTCAGAATTCATCATAGCAATCACGATTAAAGATGAGATTCATGTTGAAATAGATACACACTAGAGATTCATATCGATTAGGCTCAATTTAGTATCAAATCAAGATACGACTCGCATGTGAAGTAAGACACTGATAATCATGAAGTGCATAACACTAACGTCATTCAGATTTATATAAAAAGAAAGACCTTTTTCTATCTTATGGAATCGATCTATGACATTTTGCTTGCTTCAGACGATGCATGAAGAATAATATAGTGGAAAATGTCGTGTGACTACAATGTGCCTAGGACAGCCAATTGTGTTTGAATAAACTAGTGACAATTGGAATATAGTGCGGAAGATACCACACACACTCTCTAGTCTACTTTTTCATGAAGAACACTTGATCCTTAATTACCAAGGTTTTCACTAGTTTTCAGTTAGTTCAAACAGTTTAGGTACTACTAAATAACTTTTCTTAGAAAGATAGAGAAATAATAAAATGTAAGAAAGAAAGGTTAGAAAATTTGTTGAAATTTATTAAGAAGTTTCAAAGAAGTGAGATAAATTGAAGAATTAAATCTTACAGGTGTAAAACCAGAATCAATAGCCTTAGCCACGGGAGACAAATCGGCTGAAGATACCTGCACATGTTGAATATGAACGAATAGTAGTTAACTTTATCTGGAAAAGAAGACAGAACAAGACTATAATCCACTGTTAATGAATAAATACAATCCAACATATATTCAGTTAAAGTATGCTAACATGTCTTTCACTGGTGATCCATCCACATGAGAAAGGTGACATTCCAATTGAAGGAATACCCTCTGCACAAAGAAACAAACCTATTCAGAATGAATTTTAATAATTCTCGTAAATAATTTGTAGCCAAAAAAGGTGAAATGAAGCAGATAGCTGCAAGTATTAAGTTTCAGAGCATTGATAGTTTTTATAAATGAAACACATAGCTTACAATAACAGATGAACACCTCATTCAAAGATGAAAAGGGATATGTCGTCAAAATCCTCCATTTTTCGTGGATTATGGGTGTTCTATTGATTAAAAAAGCCAAAAAAGTTCTAAAGAGAGTAATGACATACAAAATTTCCCCAAAAAATATTTTACTTTCACTGGTTCATTTTTCTTTATCTTTAGGATTTCTTTCAAGCTCATATTAACAACAGAATAAAGTTGTTAAAGAAAAACAACAGAATAAAAAAAATGAATTCCTCACTTCCATATTCCATCAAATAGCAAGGCAAAGATAGGATAGGGTCAAGTTCATCAATTATTAGAATCACTCGCAAATAAAAAAAGAGTCAAAATAGTGATAAAAAATAACTGAAGACTCAGTGTTGTCAAATAGTGGCGCTATAGCACTACGACGTAGCGGAATTTTAACAAACCACTATTGTTCTGCGATATGCAATTTAGTACAATATGCTGTTAAATAGCGGCTATACAATCGCTATAGCACTGTAGCATACAGAATTTGAATAAAACGCTATATTCTGCAATATGTGATTGACAACACTGAGAAAACTGCAAAAAGTAAATAAGAACCACTTGAGAGAAATCTTGATATGACAGAAATGGTTAGGGGTAGTCATGCTTATACCAGTGATAACATTCAGTAAATTACTTACGACCAACTATACCATATAGAAGAAAAGCTTGAAACAAAAGATAAATAACCAATGTTTGATCCAACAAGGAAAATTTATGCATTATATATAGCATAGATTGCAATAGTTATGAAACTACCTCTGGCTAGTGCTCTAACGATTTCAAGATTGAGAGTGGTTACCTGAAATTAGAATTAAATAGACCAATAAGCATGTAGGAGATCCTCATCCTGAAACTAATATGTATAAAAACAATTTTTTATATTTTGTTTTTAGGACAACGTGAACTTTGAGTCAGTTTCGAATTCAAATTCTCTACCCCTTTCTAAAGTTAAAATAATTATGCATGCCTTCTGTGCACAATTAGATTCAGTGCATGTTTGGATTGAAGGTGGGTTTGATGGAATCTAGTGTGCCATCGTGATTACGGCAAAAAGATAAAATTTAGAGCTTCAACAAAATCAAGGTGTCACCGTGATTTCATCAAGCTCACCGTCAATCCAAACATGCACTCATAAGGTTTCTTTTTTGGATTGGTAAACTTTGAAGAACAGTGCTTTCCTCTTTAACAAATGTTTGTAGTCTACAAAGTGATACTATAACACTACTCTTTTGGCTATGACATTGATGGTGAAGCATTTCTAAAAGCATCCTAGTCCTGAAATAGTTGTTTTGCAGTTTTCTATACACAACTTTGTAAACAAAAAATAAAGTGAAAACAAAAGTGATTAAAATAAAAAACAGAAAACATTTTTATGAAACTTCATCATGAAATTGAAGACTAAGCTCGATTAGCATCGACTTGAGTTTGGTGCAGTTAGCTCCCAAGTGGCAGATGCACTGATATAACAGTCAAAATGTCACACTAGCCTTTAAAAAGTTCACAATTACAACTGTGGATAGATCTTTTAAAATCGACAATGATTACTTACAGATATTCGTGTAGCAACAAAGCCTCCCTTGACAAGAGGTTTATTCAGCTGTCCCTTGTGAACACCAGATTTGCTGGCTTGGAAATGCCCAAAAGAACCTGAGAGCCCCACATAGACTAATATGAACTCATTGCTCATCATTAAGAATTAATATCCAGTTTATAAATCAGATATAATGTGAACCAAGGTTAACAAATCATAATCCAAATTGTGAAGCACTTCAAGTGCAAAAACTTGTTAAGGCCTTGTTTGGATAAACAACTTAATGGAGCGCTTATAGCATAAACATTTATCATGAAGTGCTTATTTATAAGTTATTTCTATAACAGAAGATAAAATCAAGTCAAATTGTTTTCATAAGTTGTTTTCATAAGCTATTCAAGACAGTCAAAAAAGTGCTTAAGCTAGTAGATAAGTTTAAATAATTCAATCCAAACAGGCCTTAATTCTAGTGTTAATTACATCCGCCAAAGCAATCGAGAATATTATATCTATACAGTTTTTGTTTAAATACTGGTTGGAGATAACCCATTTGGGTGACTTTCATTTAATAAAGGGTAAATGACCATTTCGATCCTCTATAGGTGTATCGTGTATGCAAGGTCAGATTGGTCTTCCTTTCATAAATACAACAAATTGATCCTCCAAAGAAATACGAATCCATCCTTAAAATAACATCCAATTTGTCCTTCAAGTTCAAGGATTAAACGATTGCCATTGGTTATCGTTGAAGGATTACGGGGGCATATGGAAGTGCTTATTGAACTTATCTTATGACATTAACACATATACAAATAAATATTTGAAAGAACTTATAGAAATAGCTTATGATATATCTGTAAGCTGTTTTCAACATATTTTCGTAAACTCTCCCGTATAGCTAATGATATCTCCAACATTTATTCATCTTTGTACATGATAATATCATCAAAGACATAATTCCTCTAATATTTGCATTAATCAAACTATAATCTTTAACTCAAAAGTTGAAAAGAAAAAAAGAAAAAAAACCAACGAACCTGCTCCATGAACAACAATGAAACGGCTACATTCTGCATCAAAATCATCTCCAAATTCTTCTGGATTACAACAGATTTCAGAATCACCAGGTCTCTTGCTCCAATCCATCCCAGGAGGCTTCTGAGAAGATGCAATCATTGCTTGTCTAAGCTGTTCCGAAACCTTACTAAGAATTTCATCATTTATCTTCTCTAACTCATTTTTACAAGTGATTGCAGCACCTCCTGAATATGCCATCAAAAGAATTTTACTTCGTCACTAATAGTAAAAAAAAAATCCTCATAGTTGAGGGACGGTCTAACACCAACACGACACTGACACTGACACGTGTGATTAGATACAATCATTTCTAATATCTCAAAATATTGAAGAGAGAGAGATACCAAGTTTTACAATACAGCGGATAGGTTGAGTGAAGGGAGTCTGTGTTTCCGCCATTAGTGGATGAGGGAAGTGAAGAGTCAAAGGAAGAAGGAAAAGTGAAGAAGTAAACAAACACCTGCGATCTCCCATGTTTTTTTTTTTTGAAATAATTTATATAATTAATATAAGTTTTTTTTGAATAAAAATTTCAATTATATAAAATATTTATGTGATTACAGATATAATAATTTTTAATTAATAAAATAATATTATATATAAGTTCTCTAGTCCATCCTAACTTTTTAAATGAGAGGAGCTTCATCTTCTCTCTAAGTTCTCTTTCACTCATCGAAAAAGAGTGATTTTAGGTCATGTATTGACCTAGAATCACCCCTCTGCATTTTTCTTCTTATTTCTCCGTGATTTTGTTATCTGAGTGCAGCGTTGTGTTGTTCGTAGTCGTGTGTGACATTTGTTTGTATTATGATGATTTAAGTTTTATCATATTATTGTAGTCATTTTGTCGTTATATGTTATTAACTTGGGTATTATATGTTTGTTCACATATTCACCCTTTATGTTTTTAACGATGTTGATCATGTTATTGTATCAGATGTGTTCTATAATTTGAATAACTGATTATTGTTTTGTATTTGTAAAAAAATAATATTGTATTATGAAACATGGAAAGAAAAATTAATTAAAGGCACCAATTCTTATAGTTGGACATTAAAAAAGTGACTAGTTACAAATATAAAATAATAATATTAAAGAAATATAAAATAAAAGATATCAAAAATGTTAAAATATATATATAAAATAAAAGATATCGAAAACATTATGATTGATAATTTATTTTAATCAAGTTGAAATCAAAGTATCATCAATACATCTTCAATTACCTAAAGAAAGAAAGCACCTCATAATATATAAACGCCATCATATCAATTATGATTATCAATATGGGACTTTTTTAAGTGCCCTTTTCTCGGCGGCTCTTAAAATTTAGAATAAGAAACATAAAAAAGAATGATTAGCAGCTCCCTGGGTAAGCAAGCTTTCTAATGCGCTCACTTTCTGGCAAATTTACGTTTTATCTGATTTTTTCATTGTAAATTGAGAAATTATATTTATACAATCATTTTGTGACAACTTTTAAACAATTTTTTTTTCATACTCACATGATGTTGTTATTATCACTCTTACTTTTTCTCTCTCCATTGTTTTTAACCAATAAAAAAAGAAGAAAAACAAGGTTATCATCAAAATTGTCATTAAATAGTTGTATAAATATCATTGCTCTTTTAAATTTCACCGTTTGTGCTTCTAACTTTACTCCTTCGCCTCATTTTAATTATCATTTTTTCCCGTCTCACAATAATTATAGCCCATGTAATATTTATAATTTTTTCCATTAATATATACACTTATTTATTGCATTTTATTTCACTTAACTATTCCAACAATTAAAATTATCACTTTTATTTCACTTAACTACTCCAACAATTAAAATTAATAATATTATTTCTAAACAATACTAATTTTACCATTAAAATCAATTTAACTAATTATTTTTTTAAAAAATTGCGCACAACTCTAAAGTGATTATTAAAACGAGACGAAATGAGTAGTAAGTATATACTGTTAATTTATGCAACACATGGGAATAAATTCCATTTAATCATTTGTGGTATTTATTTTTGTAAGGTTATACAAATTCATCTTTTTAGATCTATCTATTAAATGCACGCTCCAGTGACATGTTGAAAATTAATAATTTTATTGAAATTATGGTTCGTCTTCTTTAATTCTATTTATTTTTGTAAGGTTATAGAAATTCTTTCTCAAAATTCATAATTTAATTATGGTTCGTCTTCTTTAATCCCCACAACACTCCATAAGTTTATTGAAAATAATAGCATTGAATCCCAAATTAAAATGGTTAGGATGAAGTTAAATCAAATCCAAAACATAGAGCAGATTATTATTATTTTTTGTACGGTAAAAGCAAATTCGTTCATAAGTAAAAGTGAAAACACTCTAAACATAGGCAAAGGCTACGGTGCATGACCTTCATGGGTCTCCTACCGGTGCATAACTTGATTTTTATTTTTATTTTTGTTGCAAAAGGGATGTGATCCATTGGATGTAAGTTTAATATTTTCAATGGCTGAGATTAGTAGCTTAAATGACCCACTATGATTGTATTCTTTTTAAAATATATATTGATATAATAAATGTAATTGATTTTGGATTCAATTTTTAAAAAGGGTGTTTTTGTCATTGTTGAAAAATTGAAAAAATTTCCCAGCAACTTAATATGTTCCATGTATTCTCTTTTAATGAAAATCCCACTAACATATACATAGAAGACTAAATATTTTTCTAGAATTGGATTTATGTTTTTTTTTTATTTAGAATATATCCCTGAATTAAACTAAGAATATTTAAATAATACATGAATTTATGATGTTTGCATTTTATAGGGGATATTTTAGAGGATTAAAAGTATCCATTTTTTGTAAAATTTTTCAAAATAGAGACTATTTTTAGAAACTATAATATTTTGTCGGACTAAAATTACCATTAAAATTTTAGAGACTAAACATAAAAACTCATGATTTTGTAGGGACTAAAAACATATTTAATCATCTCAAATTAAAATGTCTTATTTAAAATATTACATGTGTATTAGACAAATGATTGAAAATGTTGATTTTAATGGTAAAATGTGTTTCATTTACTTAAATATCCTTATAAATTACTTCCTCCTGTCCTTTTTGTAATGAACAATGGGTCAACAAAAGATGAGAATCTTACGAAGACTGACTTACTAAAGATGAGAATCTTACAAAGACCGACATACTAAAAAAATATTAAAAATTACAAACCCTTCTTATCTGGTTTTGTCGGATTGACTTATGTCGAAGATTCCAATTGTCAAGATTTGAGTTTCTTGTTCATTCTTAGTTCAATTAAGTCATATCCAACAGTGTGATAGATTATATTCCATTTAAAAAAAATATTTTTATAATATAGTAAATAATTGACGAAAAACCAAATATAAAAAAGGAAAATTGTTCCTTAAACTTAGTCTAGTTGGTAAACAATATTTTGTATATGCAGTCATCCGGGTTCAATCCTCGTATACTCTAATTTTAAGAAGTGAATTTCTGGCACTATTCTACTTAACAAAAATAAATAAAAGAGTTAAATAAGTAAATGATCCACTTAAATATATCAATATTTGATTTTAGTCCCCCTAAAATATTCATTATGCTTCTGGTCCCTCGAAAGTTTTCCATCAATGAAGTGAGTCCCTGCTTTTTAGTCAACTCATGTCTAACTTTCATTTTTTTAATGAAAAATTTCAGAAATGGGTAGAATATTATCACAATCTCTCCTAATTTTTTTTTGAATTTTTTAACAAAACATGAATTTAATATGAATTTTTTAGCACAGAAAACATAAAAATTCATATTTAATTCATGTTTTGATAAAAAAATTCTAATTTTTTTAGGAGAGGCTGTCATAATATTCTACCTATTTTTGGAAAATTTTATTATAAAATATGATGTTTAGACATGAGTTGACTAAAAAGTAGGGACTAATTTCATAGATGAAATTTTTTAGAAAGACCAAAAACCTAAGAAATATTTTAGAAAGAGTAGAGACTAATATCAAATCTTGATATATTTAATGGGATCATTTACTTATTTAACCCTAAATAAAATAACAAAACTCTTGCCAACAAATCAATGTCTAGTTCACATCTAAATTCTTAATTTTAATACTTTATGGACTAGAATAAAGAAAAATGCACCATGGAATGATTTACCAGATCTTTGATGGAAAAGCCTGAAACTTCAAAAGAGGATATGGGTATTTTAGTTGATATGTAATTCCGAAATTTACCTTGTACTTTCGTTTTTAACAAATATGTACAATAATGATTTATATAAAATAAGTCTCAAAATAATCGCACCAACAATATAATTCTTCTACTAAGTCAATCAACTCCAAGTCAATCATCATTTTAGTTATGAATATATGGTACTACTCCTCCTCCTCCTCCTCCTCCTCATGTTGTCATAACATAATTGTTTCCAACGAGTTAAGTGGGCCAACCGGCCCCGCCCCATGGCCGCCCCGTTTTTCAACGAGGCGAGACGGGTCGAGTCAACTATAAAAAGCGAGTTTAAAACTTCGACTCAGCCCGCCAAAAATAGCGAGCCAAACGAACCGGCCCGGCGAGTCAAGCCCGTTTTGCCACCCCTATTCCTGATCACCAAAAACTTAAAAGAAACGATCTCGATCCCTTGGTAACCGAAAATTGCTATTCTAACTAGATTTTACTCATTCACACCATAAAAATATATTAATACCCTCAACAACAATTAATTGTCGCCCACTCCTATTGGCATTTAACTACCATTGAGTTCTTGTTTATTCCAAAATAGCAACAATTCTGTCATTCTTTCAAAAGATAATTGAAGCAAAATTCTTCCTCTAAACGTGAATTTCTTCAACTTCAACCTAAACAAGTTCAACTTCAACTTCAATTACAAGTAAGTGTTCATGATCCTTTTGCATTGTATTTTTTTGTTTTTGTTTTAAATGCTAGATTATTTTTATAAAAGAAATTGTGAAATGTTATTTTTTAGGGTTGGTGAAGTTGTAGGTTTTTTTGGTAGTTAATGATAAAATACTTAGTGATCGGTCTGGTGACGAGCTATGAATCTAAACAGTTGCTCACAGGGCTTTGGTGCAGCGGAGGCTGAGTCTTCCCTATGGAGGAGAAAAGTGTCTTCAGGCTCAAATCAGAATTTGAAAGAGGTAGTTAAGTGCTTAATGTGGTAAAAGTGAAGTGTACCTTAAGGGTGACGGGAAATCACCCTTATATAGGCGCGAAGACGAGTAACTGCCTCTGTGAGATGCGGCGTGAATCAAGGCTTGGTGTGTTCTCTCGTTATGTTCATTCTGGTTTCCTTGGGTGTGGGCCTTATAGACACTGCTTTTGTGGGCTTCTAGCTTGTCTAGAACAATTGCCCCAAGTCCTTACTCTCTTTATGGCGTAATGGACTTATTATCCGGAGCATGAAAAATCGATTCGTGGAAGGATGCCGCCTTCGTGGGACTTTGTTTCTTGGCACCAGCTTGGAACTTCGTTGCTGATTGCCATGTGGAAGTGCTTCGCGCACGAGCCTTTTGGTGGAAGATTCTTAGTGAGTGGGTTCGTTTGCAATAAATGATGTATACTGAGGGACATCTGTCAAGTTTCACTTTACACACGTTAGCTGCGTTTGAGGCATGCACTTTAACTTATGCAACCCACACGTTCCAGCACTCGAGTATTTCGCAGGTCTCGAGGTTATTCCCAGTTGTTGGATTGTGAGTCTCCGTTTTTTATTGATCTGGAACGTTGGTTTGAATTTTTTGAAGTTTATAAAAGGTGGGAAACTATATTTTTCCACTTTTTCCATCTTCTTTGCTCAGTTTGCACACTTAATCAACAAATTTCTCACCCACTGACTTCTTCTTTCTCCCCAAATTTTATCAACAAATTTTGGATTTAGTGCCTCATTCTTTTTGGTTTGCTCGACTGAAATCACGACATTTTCGGTTGACGTCTTGTGTTTTTCATTACATTCCTCCTTCTTTCTATTCACGTACTATCTTCTCCCTTTAATTTCTCTTCTCATTGTCATTTTTTCTTCTTCTTTTCTTACAGCATTGCGATGAAGGGGAATGTGATTATCCTTGATTCCGAGAGTTCTGGTGAGAGTTCGTGTTATGAGGAAGTTGATGAAACGTTGAGTGATGGGGATTATGTTCAGGGCGAGGAACCAAACCCAAATTCCAAAAGAAAAGTGGGAGTGAGTTTTTCATTCGGGTCGATTAAACTGGAACCAAACCCAAATCACCAGTGAATGTAGTTATTTTGTTGTTTATGAGTTGATGATTTTTTGTTGATTAGCTTAGGTGGTGTTATTGTTGTTGATGATGGAGGAGGTGTAGTAATGAGATGATGATGATGTTGCTGATGGTTGTTGTTTCTTTAAAAAAAAATCTTGATTTTTTATGAATATTGATGGAGGTGATGTTGAAGATGATGAAGAGGTGGAAGGAAGAAGATGAAGAAAACAAAAAAAATAAAAAAGTCATTTACCCCTTTGACGAGGCATAAGGTTCAACCCACGTGGAGGTGCCATGTGTACAGTTAACTGTCATCTCACAAGGTTTAACGGCTAAAACAAATGGAGGGGTAGTTGACTAACGTTTGACAATTCAGGGGAATTTTTTAAGTTTCTTAAAATTCATGGATGGTTTTGAGAAAAGTTACAATTTCGGGGGTTTTCAACCTATTTACTCAAAGAATTGTATAACATGTTCATTTACTCTTAAAACCTAAACTGAATATCCCATCACTTCTAAATGAGGACGGTATATTTTAGTACCTATTTCCAAACAATGATGGATAACAACTAAATATCCAAATAATTAGAACAAATACAAGATAATCTATGTATCAGACCTAAAAGGAGTAGAAATAATTTATTCCATGTATCAGCCTAAATCTATAGAACATGTGTTGATTATGATTCATGAAAAGAATGACAAACCGATTCTAATACACAACCGGAAAAAATGCTTGTTTTGTCCCAATGTGTATTTGTATTAGGTACACTCGATACCCAATATCTGAATAAAATCAAAATCAAGCCGTGGATTGTGAAATGGAGGTGGAAAACTGAATTTCTTAAGTTTCTTCTGAAATTTGTGATCAGAAACAAAGAAAAAATTGACGCTACTAGTATATAGGACTAGTCCTACGCTTGTGTGTGTAAGTGTAGTCGCAACTCTCACCAAGTTAAGGAACCTATATAAGGGAGAGGGATGGTGACTAGGGAAAACAAAAATATATTAAGGAGTTAAAGGACCATAACTTAAATTCAATAAATCATAACATTTTTTTACAATAATATTGTAGTGTTTTTCCTCAATTGTTACGTCTTCACCATTAAACATGAGAGAAAAAGATATTTCACAGCTACTGTTTATACATTCCACGGGATAAATTACCTTAATAGCAAGGGATACTTGTAGTTGATTCCATGTGGTAATAGAACCATTAGGTAGGGAGTAAAACCATGCTCTAGCTCTGTC
>Ga0315915_1000458_pt1 | contig 41613 bp, 12 predicted proteins | sample MpolbnodulesMG_FD_207738 | JGI IMG/M metagenome (GOLD analysis project Ga0315915, IMG submission 207738) | Medicago polymorpha root nodule microbial communities from Los Angeles, California, United States - branched nodules | ecosystem: Host-associated > Plants > Roots > Nodule | place: USA... | reverse complement strand
TGCACTTCACACCCACTTCACTTGGCAAGTTCATTAATACTTAGGATGCTCAATAAATTATTTCTCTTGCTCAATAAATTGGTATCGGTACTGCAGAGGTGGTGCTTATGCATATAGAAATTTGATTAGTTTTATTAGGAATAGCAACTAAGCAAATTTATGCATGCGACAATGTATTAGTTCAGCAGATACATAAGTCATAAAATGGATGGAAATTGTGCATGCCTATATCTTGCTAAGACAAAAACTAATTTTTTTTGTAGAGATAAGAACCATTTTGTATATTATGATTGATGAAAAATGATTTGTGTCTCATAGAAGTTTTTTTTTATTTTTTAGCTGAGATGCGACTAAGAGATTACGGTGGATGTTAAAGTTACTTATTAGATAAATAAAAGTCATTTGGTAGATGTTAGAATCTTTGATAGATGAATTAAATAGTAGTCATTGGAACATTAGTTAACAAAACCTTAGACAAGGGCTATAATTCTATTATAAATCATTTTAATTCATTCTTTATGATACATTCTTGATTCTTTTTGATGTCTTATTCATAAGTACACATTGATATTCCATTTTGCACACTAGGTATGTTTGTTGGTATGCTATGTCCGCATATTTCATGTAGTTGTATTTGTTATTGATTTCTCTTATAATTCTAAATTTGGTGTTGCGTTTGATTGAGAAGGAACCAAACAAATGATTAATGGTGTTAATTTCAATGGGGCTAAAGCAATATTTTTTTCTAAGGAATGTGGCTAAATCAATTAGCTGTGTATTAAGCATTTAAAAGAATTAAGGTGGTATGAAATTTTATATGTACTATTTATTTAACATCAAGTTTTTTCCTATGATATAATATATCTTATATATTATGGTTAATATGACCCGTGCGACGCACGGGTCGATGGTCTAGTATAACAATATTTTAGTCTACGTCAATATTCTTTTGCCATCCAAAAATTTGGTCCACTGTCAAACCAAACATTAGCATAACTCTCCAAATTCGAATTCTGATGAGTAAAAGTATAAAATTAAATTTGCATTAGGTTTAGGCATAGACAGGTACTAGATAGACCAAAAAAAAAGAAAGAAAGAAAAGAACATATAGAGCTGGCAATACGATTACCAACACGTTAATGCAATCCGTTAATTAGGTTTCAAATTCATTGCCAAACAATTAATTAGTAATTACGTAAGACTTTATTATAATGCCCATATTATATTTTCGAGTTTCATATTTTGGGTCATCCTTTTTTTATTTTTTATTTTATTTTATATAGCTAGATATCTACTCTATGTTCATCCATTACCTTATTCAACAATCAACATTATTTTCGCCACTCTTTGGGAAAGTTTCATTTATGCATGAGGTCATAAACTATCCATGGACAGTTAGAATTTTGAAATTAGATTAAAGTATTAAAAAGGACCAAAAAATAAGTTTTTCTTGGGAAAGGACAAAAAATTAAAAAAAACTTAAAAATATTTAAAGGGAAAATTCATGGTAATATATTCATCATGCGAATATTATGATCTCTCAAACCTTCATTTCACTAAATAAATGAATAAATCTTCATTTTTAAAATTGTAATAGTGGAGCAAATTAATTCTTCAAATTTACGAAATAGTAAAATAATCTCTTAAAAAATGATGATTCAATTTATCAATTAAAATACCTTTTTAGTTAAGATTCATCAAAATAAGTAAAAGACGTGCATGTTAATTTGAATATGCTCTTGTTGCATCAAAATAAACATAAAACCTTTTAAAAGTGTGGTGCTAAAGTTGAAAAAAGGACTGAATTGACTAACGTTGTTCAATATTAAGGACTAAACCATTATTTCGTAAAATAGGACTAAATTGAAATCAAAGTTAAATATTAACTTGAATCTATTTTCCTTACAATGGTTTTTTAGAATTCAAACAAGAGGAGAAGGGTTAAGAGCGCTTAGGTTTAAATTCAAATGAGATGATACAAATCTCTTATAGCATAATCAATGTCTTAGATTTAAATCCGGTCTTCGATATACAACAACATTAAAATTCTTACAAGGAGTTTAACATTCATTTGGGTTCCACAAAACTCAAGAAATTAATTTTTGTAGTTGCACGCGATGAATACCTGATTTAAGACCAAATAACGCGACGAGGAGAGGAGGAAATGCATAGGCCCACACAAAAGCGATGCATAAAAGTGGCACATCAAGTAAATAAAAACAAAATGACATAAATAGAAATGAATACCATCTAAACACAAAATTAGGTCATGAATTCTCTAATGACCCACTACTAAATTAAACTAGCTATCAGTGCAAGAGTAAGTGATGAACTTTTTTGCTTGTAAGTTTCAAGTGCCATAAACTTTTTCATTTTGTTTTTTCTTAAAAAGAAAAATTATATCTTTTCACATCAAATAATCAGTATCATCCTATCACTTCAACATATATAGTGCAAATCTATGTATTTAGAAAATTTAATTTGTTAAAATGTTGACTAAGAACAATTCAATAACAAGAAAGAAAGAAAGAAAGAAGAAAAAAAATACTCACGCACGATGCAACTTTTTATGTTACAATGACCATCTTACACATTTTTGTTATATCATAAAAATGCTAAAAGCATGCACTAATTCTTGAACAAAACCTTTCAATTTGCAGAAATTTTACCAACAATTGCATTCACAATATTAAAACTTTAAAGGGTCTCCACAATTGTTTTGTATATATATAGTGTCACTACAATATAGCAAATCTCATATCTTGCATATATATTTAATCAAACACATTACAATTATTCAAACATAATCCTCCTTTTGATCCACATTCACATTCATCTTTCCCTTCCCAGTAGTGTACACAAAATCAAGATTGTAAAGCACAGGAACCATAGCAAGAGAGCAAAGGAAAACCATAACAGGACCAAAAATCCAAAGCAACAAAGGAAGTCCAGCATAGAAAAGCCTATTTCCAACAGCATTCAAAATGAAACCTTTCTCCAAAATTTCAAATATATAGTCTGGTGTCACAAGTGACATAGGGTCTTGAGGAGTGTTGATTAGAATGTTCACTTGATTAATAAATCTTATTGCAAGAGAATGGCAAAAGAATGAGAAGAGGAAAATTGTGAGGAGTGAGACATATTTTAGTGCAACCATGAATTCACCATGTGCTCCATAAATTGCATCATTTAGTGGTTTCTTCACACTATATGTGCTGCTTATAACTGCTGCTAGACCTGAACATAGTAAAATTGAGGTTGTGGCCATTAAGGTTGCCCCCATTATTGTGTTCCTTAGTGATTGAACAGCTAGGATGTTTTTCTTTTCATTGTCCTGTCATAATCAAACACATCATATATATAAGATTTTAAAAGGGTAATTATAACCTCATCATAAATAACGTTGAATAGTGTGTACCTATTATTTTGGAGAACTAGAGTTTAGAAGTCAATTTATATTTATCTTAATTATAAAAAGAGAGATTGAAAACTATGTCTAGGTAGTGGTTCGAGAAGTTGTGTTGTCGTGTTGATATGCTATTTGGTATAGATCAATGTAAATTTAATTTAAATAACTTTATCATATCCAAAAATAAAAAATTAAAGAACTTTATATAAACAGTTTGTAGCACAAATATAAGAATATTTATCCTCTAAATTTTTATTATTACATTAGTTAGTGGATTTGTACATGCACATTATCTTGGTCTAACAACAACCCACTCGAATTGGATATTCACCAAATTATACCATTTAGAAAGAACATTCTGTTTTGCTTTCTTTTGTGTTTGGTTGTTGGAATGACATTTTATCTTGTACGAACAAGAATAAATACTAAATGAAAAGCTAAATGAAAAGAAATATAAATGGAATATGCAATATATATGGTATAAATACTCTATTAATTATTCTTATTCTCCAAGGAAATGCTCTATTGTAAACTCAAACACAATTGAGGTTAAAGATAAGCTAGTGATCAATCATCCCAACAATTTGATAGTGAAAAATGATGTGCTGAAATATACTAAATGGGACATCTACCAAATAGTTAAAAATTTAAGCATCTAAAACTTATGCTACATCATATGATAAAGAATAAAAAAGTAGCATCATAAAATATATGGTTTCTTGAAGTAAATGTTAAAAAAAAAGTAATTGATACAATGGTTTTTTTTTTTTCATTTGAAGAAGAGAAATCAATATAATTAAAACAAAAACCCAATCACAAGGTGTGAAGGGGATAACATACAATGATCAAACTTTTAACAAGTAAAAGAGTATGATTCATAATGATAAAAATTTATAGGGATAGTGAATCATAATGATAAAGTACCTTCATCATAGCATTAACCCAATTTCTACGACCACTAGCATTGATGCCAACAATGGTTGTGTGTGGCTGAGTTCTAACCTTATGCCAAAGCCACACATGGTAACCAATGGTAATTAGCATTGCCAAAGGAACCAATATTACATCCAAATAGCATTTCCTCCATTCCATCTTTGTGTTTCTCCTAATAGGTAGTTTGTTATAATTCTTCTTATTCCTCCTCTTGCACTCTCTTTATGCCAAAGCAATTTTGTTTTTGGAGTTAATGTATGTCACACTTCTCTACTATATATACATGGCAAATACCAACGGCGATATATATGTGTTCACATCAATGAAAGATGTATGTGGACTTATTTTGAATCCTTGTCCTAATAATCAAGGTTAAGAATAAAAAAACCACCCTTGCTTTTTGGCTAAATTACAAAACTTTACAATGATTTTCTATGTGAGAGTGGAAAATATTTCCCATCTTTTTGTCACATGCTTTTTCCTCCAATATAGTTCAACTTTAAGCCTTCTTTATTGTTGCCAATATTATTTCAACATTTTAGGAAAAAATGGTAGTTGGTAATAATACGCATATAAGTCTATTTCATAGATATAGTAAATATCTTTATCCTTTTGTTTACTTGTAGATTATCTTTATCCTTTTGTTTACTTGTAGATTTTTCAAAATTCTCCAATAGACATCCAAAATTTACTAATATAATCAAAATATTTCTAATCTACCCGGTCAAGTCAGGCTCCTCTAGGCATAACAAATTGCAATAGAAAATTATATGGAATTGAAGAAATAAATTATAATATCTCCATTAGTCATATACTAGTTTAAAAATTCATGGTTAAATATATCATAACTTACTCACAATGATTTGTCTCTATTTAATTTTTTTTATTGTAATGTATTTTATTTGTATTCGAGTAATTCTTGTGAGCACTTGTAACACTTATAGCTATATCATATCTAAACTATGCAAACTTCTCAATTGAAATAAGTTTAATTTTTTCCCGGAAATGATGAATCTCACGAGACTTGCCATCACAAATGAATCACAAATATAGTCGTGATTAGTTATTTATCACCTTTGTCACGTTGTTTTTCACCAAATCAGTGGTTTCATCTTTGATTAGTGTATATAAAAAGTATCTTGTGAAATAGATAGATTATTTACATTAATCAATTATGTCAAGAGATTATTAATCTCTATTGTTTAGAAAATGCAAGTGACAAAACAAGGTTATAGTATTGTGGTTAGTTTTAAATGGCTAATAAATTTTGTTCATGAACAAATCATTAGAGATAATTTAAGTTGAGGTTCTAACTTGAAAAAATTGTTCACCGCAATTTATTTATAATTCAGTATATATTTAGTATCACAATGAATATGTCGGAATCTCGATGATCTACATCTATAACTTCTGCTAAATCATAATAAATTATCGTAATTCTGACATATTCATCGTGATATTAAACCTTAGTCGAACTCCGAATTGTTTCTTTTGAAAATAGATGGTTAATACCAAAAATTAAGTTAAAATAAAGTAAGGTGATAGTGATGTGGAAAACTGAAAAAGTTTTGTTAGGAAAATGGAGGGAAAGTGAGATTCTGACAAGGCGCATTTGACGTCACATAGATAAGAAGATTTTGATTGTGACAAGGTTGACACCAACACACACGATTCCATTGTGTGAATTTGAAAGCAACAACGTAATCGAGTTTTTTATTAAACACTACAGCCTCCGTTTTGCGGTTACAAGCAACTAAGAGTTACGTTTCTTCAACATCTTTTGTACTAACGACAAACCCATTAAACTATATATAATCTTCATTCTTAGGTTTACGTCTCAATAAACTAACTAAGATGCATTTAATCCGTAACAACTTCACGTTAGTGGTGTGTACCGTGTATAGCTATAGCTACACAACTGGATATAGGGTATTCTTTAAGAAAATATAGTTATGAAGTTATAGGGATTTTAATTTCTGTATTAGGTTTACCATTTACGGTTTTAAAACATCATTATTTAATCAAGTTATTTTTTGACGCACCGATGAAGGGAGCCTAAGGAAGTGCATGAGACAAAAAAAAGTGCATGAGACACATGTGACATGGTTACATAGTTTTTCTTAGTATGCACTGCCAATTTTGGGGCCAATGAGATGCACGAAGTCTTAAAAAAATATGAGAACTTCCAAAAACTCATTATTCCAACGTAAAGGAATGCAAGGGGATGTAGATTCAGGTTTGCTAGGTTTTCTCACGTTTGGGATATCAAGATGCTCACCATAAAACTTGATAGCATAATTATTGGTTACTCAAATATTAATTTAAGACATCTAGGATTTCAAATAAGAGATTAGAAAGGAGCAGGTTGTGCATGTCGCACACTTAGTTGTATAGGTCACAACAAGGAGTTGTATTGGGAACCATGGTTTGCTAGAACCTATGCCAACAATGTATATATGAAGAGGCAGGAAATCCCATCAAGAACAATATGGCAAGCCTATGGTGAGGATGGCTTATTTGTTTTATCGAGTGGACGACAATATATAATGAATGAGTTCCAAAAGATGTTTGTTGTTAAATTAAGTTTCACGCAATAAAATGGTTATGTGCATGGGGAGAGAGATTCGATTAATATTGATGGAAATTTTTCTCCAATTCAAGAGAGTGAGGCATGCATGCTCCACCGATTTCTCTTATATGATTCAAATGGGGGATTGAGCGGGCTTTTACAGACGTTAAACTTTTTTCCCTTGTCAAACATGTAAGCTCCACACCAATATCTCTTCTTTGGAGGTGAGTTTCGTAAGATGGATCAACTTGACTAACAGAAATATAGTCAAAGGACTAAAAAGTAACAAAAAACAATTATGAGATCAAAATCAAACAACATAATAAAATAAGAGACGAAATATATAATTTAGCCTAATTTTTGTTTTAGTTTTTTGGAGTTTGATGAAAATATTTTATAGCTAAGATATATTTAAGTTAACAATTAATTTTGTAAAAAATACTAATTGTTCTCTTCCTGAAAAAAAAACGAATCATTCTATAAATTTATTTTGTTGTTTTAAAAAATAAATTTGAGTTTAGTCTAGCAATTTTTATCTTTTTTGTTATTATCACTAGACCAAGATGATATTGTCACATACAATACAAACGATTGCATAATTTTTTAACCTCGGTTATGACGATGAGAAAAAGTAATGAATACGATGTATAACTTTTAGGGTTGAATGTATTTTCGCCTTGTGTCTCATGTGGACGAATTTTGGTTTACGACCCTGTATTTGTTTTTGAGATTATCACCCAATAATTTGAATATCCTTCTTTTTAAATCTTTGAGGCATTTGACTATACAAAACAAATAATGTGGCACACATAGTCAATACTTTTTACATATCAGGCATTTCTAACTCGGGTTTGTTTTAAATATAAAAAACTATTTTTAATTTCCCTCTCCTCTTCATATCTTCATCGCCAAACTCAAACCCCGAAAAATCAATAAAAATAACACAAACAAACATCTCATAACTTTCAAACTCACATATCACCTTCAACTCATATCAACTATTTCATTTCATCATCCACAATCACATCTTTCCAATTCGAAACCATCCCAGAAAAATTAGACCTAACTTCGATCCCAAGCAAACCCTAATGTCATTAAACCAAAACACAAAAAACAAACACAAACACACTCACACTTCACCCTCTCGAGTTCTTCATCAATGGAATCATAAATGGTGATGCTATATCAAACTCGGTCTCTTCTAATCAAAACCCACATCACAATCAAAACCATCTCAACATTCTTGTATCTCAATCAAGAACCCAAACTTATGAACACCTCACAATTAAGCTATGGTCCTAGATTAATTAAGCTATGGTCACAATTAATCTAATTAAAATGTTTATTTTTTACCAAAATAAGATGTAAAGTTTTTTACTATGATAATTAATTTTTTTTTGGAATCATGTTACTGGATTAATTGGAAACTAATATAATTAGTTTTATACTTTATAATATTTTAAATTATCTCATATATCGTAAAATATATTGATCTAGTAATCTCTATAACACATTTTAAATGGAATGAACCACAATGATATAACTTTGTGGAATAAAAGATTATTTTAAAACCAAAACAAAAGAGCAAATTAAAATCTAAAATAAAAATAATAGATAAAAATACAATTTAGTTCTTAATGTATTATTTCTTATATTCTACTGTGACAAAAGTCTCATGTCTTTCACACTCATACACAAGTTTTTCTATTTAGTTAACTGTCATTTTTTTTTGTTAACCCTCCGGTTCTTAGGCTTATGGGATCATCGTGATCCGGAATTTAGTCGAGAGGTAAGTAAAGTCAAAAATACATAAATAATATAAGGTTAAATATGATTTTAGTCTCTACAAAACCACAAGTCCTAACCCAACTCACAAAAATTGTCGAAATTGTTTGGTCGGATGTCATAGCCAAGGTTTGAACCCCAACATCTCCACTTGTGTGTGTGAGAGATTATAATGACTTTTTCATTTCATCTATCTACCAAAAAATTAAATATTGTTAAAAGTTTGCTTAACAAACCAAAAAAAATATTAGTTTACGGTTTCTTATACACCTTTTGTATTTGAACAATTATTTTTAATCAAATTATATTCTTTATACCCGGTCCCCCAAACTTTAAATCCCTGGCTGGCTACAGGGACAAGTACCATGTTACCATACTTGGATTTCACCTGTTGACGTTGTCATCTCTATCTACCAGGCTACCAAAATTCATCATGACTTCTTTTATTTCTTTCACAGGTGGATTGTATACGATTATTGCTAACATGTTGGATAATGTTCTTACTGTTAATGAATTGGTTGATTAAGTTTGGAGTGCTATATGGAGTTTTGGATATTTGTTCTAAACCCATCTTTTCGTTAATTAGCTCGTTTTGTTATTTATTTAAGAATATCTTATTAATGATGTTAGTTCAATAACCTAATTTTAACTAAGAAAAAAGTTTGAGGTAGAGTGATGACTAATATAATACCTTTTTTAATTAAGGACCACCCTACCAACGCAAAAAAAATCTAATACAATAATAATCATAATGCACTCAAACACAAATATTGAAATTTAGAAAATTTTCTCTCATTATTTTGGAAAAAAAAAACTTTCTTTTAATACCGACAAGGCAATTTTGTTTTATTATCAAAGGCTCAATTATTTTTTAAGTAAAGAAAAAACAAAGACATCCATTATTTATTCGTAACTCAACTCCTACTTTTAAAAAAAGTTGGTCAAAGGAAAACCCTAAAAAAGTTTAAGAAGAAAAAAAGATTGACAAGGATCCATGGTTATAGTTTATAATGATAAACTTGCTGCATTCATGAAGTGATATAAAAATCCAACATGTTTCATTTTATAAGGAATGTGATTGTTTATATATATTTTTTTAAGAAAGAAATGTGATTGCATTTTGTGTCATTTTCTGACAAATGAATCTTTGACAAAAGGATAGTGGAATGTGCATAATGGCTGAGGAGGACAATGTCCTATAGAATCCATATAAAATTTCCAAAGCCATGCTAAAGGTTAAGAAAAAGCATGCTTATATTTGTCACTCCATTTGCATAACTTTCACATAACAACTTTTTATCATCAATATATTGAAGTAAAAACAAAAGAAACATAAGACAGATCAAATATACATTATTCAATGAAAATTTAAAGTGATTTGAGTTGTCCAATCAACCAAAGGTACGTAGTGGGGTGCCATAAGAAGTGGATTGCCAACAATCCTTTGCAATAAGTGGATACATTATGTCCAACTGCATCCACTGTGTTCGTAGTGCCCCAAAAGGAAGAGACAACCCACAAAATCATCCATTTTAATTATCTTAATTTACATTACATTGTAGGTTTTGGTACATTTCCGATTTTAAAAGGTTTTACTTTAGTTGAACACAGCCCCTCAAGTTATACCTAACATTTAGCACCCAATTCTCGTGGTGGCTAATTCATCAATCAAATTGTAAAAATGGAAGAGATGCATGAAAAAGAATATGCCTCTTAAAGATCCTTTGCTAAATTTAGTTTGTGCACACTAGGCTAGCACAAATTGAAATGTCATTGACAAACGAATTGTTAAAAAACTTGTTTAATCTTGACTGAAAGTTGTTTTTGGCTGACACAATGTCGACTCAACTTTAGTGAGGCTTAAAGCGAAATCTAAAGTGGGATATTGAAAGTTTGGAACTTTATTCATCGTTGGTTGGGTGTTTGCTCGGTCATTCCTAGTGTGCCTGCGGATTATCTAAATCAATTTGGTGATGTTGGTGGTAACTGCTCTAAGCTGCGGCGATCCATTTTGCTTTTGATTTGGTATGCTACTATGTGGGAAATATGGAAAGAAAGAAACAACATGATTTTCAATGGTAAACAATGCTCGACACTTTAGCTTGTTGACAAAATTAAGGCACTTTCTTTTGTGGTTGAAGGAGAAATTAGCAAATCTCTCTTTCAACTACCATACTTGATGGCTTAGTCTGTTCACTATGTTGTGCATTGGCTAATGTTTTTTCTTTCTCCGTTACTATTTCGGTTTTTTTATTGTTTTATGCTTTGCAAATATGTTTGTGACTCTATTTCTTTCCTGGTACACATTGTACTAGGAAAAACACTTTGATTGAGTAATATATATATATATATATATATATATATATATATATTATTTTAGCCTTTTTAAAAAAAAGTGGGATATTAAAAGAAAAAGAAGAGAAGTTTTTTTTTGTGTGTCTTAACCGTTCAATTTTTAAGGGAAAGAGATTCTATAAATTAGAGTTTTGTTAGGAGGTAAATAAAATATGATCAATAATTGCTTTAGTCAAGATTTAAAATTAGGTTCTCTTAAACTAGATTGTTCTCAATTAAAGCTCGTTAACAATATGAGTCCAACCACTTTTTTAAAATAGAGGCATTTTTAATTTTAATGTCCAACAATGTTGTTATTAGAAGAGTTGATGGCAGCCTGTGGAGGTAGTAGAAGAAATGACTTGGTGAGTGTTGAGCACAATAACATTAAGTGGACAAGCCCTCTGCATGGTCTCTTAAAGTACAACGTGGATGCATCTTTTTCATCACATTCGAATAAAGTCGGGATAAACATATGTATTAGAGATGAAATGGGATTGTTCGTTGGAGCAAGAACAACTTGGTTGGAGCCTATCCTCTATGTGCTGGTTGGCGAGACGAAGACAGTACTCACTGCAATTTGCTGGACCAAAGAGCTTGAAATTGATAATGTTATTTTTACCGCTGATTCTAAGATTGTAAGTGATGCCTCCAATAAATAATAATAATGTTTCTGAATTTGGTTTTATCATTAGGAAATGTCAATCTCTAGTTAAGTTTAGTTGTAACAACTCTCATGTTGAGTTTTTCAAGAGAGAAGCTAATGTGGTTGTTCACCCAACATTAATAAATGTTGTTTTTGGTAATTAGGTTATAGAAAGAAAATTCTTAATTGCACTTTTGGCTCCTTATCTTTCCAAAAGTTGCGATTTTTGCCCCCTAACTAATTAAAATACAAAACAGCCCCTTATGTATTGGATCTTTGGCAGTTTTGGCCCCCAAGGCCACTTTTGACTTAGTCTTCGCTGACGTGGCACCCACATCCCTTAAGTGAGGTGCCACGTGTAATTAGTTAGGGGGTGCAACCAAATCTTCTAATCCTCGAATTGTTATAACACAAGGTGTAGGACATGATCGTTTTAAAACTCATTTTCAAAATAAAAAAATTCTTAAATGAATAATTGGATGTACATCTCTTTAATTCTTGAGTTGTCAAGACACAAGTTGTACAATTTGATCATTCTTAAACTCATTTTCAAAACAAATAATTTTAAGAGGATTAATTAGGTGTACATCTCTTTGATCCTTGAGTTGTCAGGACACAAGTTGTAGGATTTGATCGTTCTCAAACTCGCTTATAAAACAAATCAACAAATTCATCACAATCAATATTTTACGCTCATCATTTTTTTTTTACATAATCAAATCAACTTTGATCCTCAAGTTGTCAGAACACAAATTGTACGACTTGATTGTTCTAAAATCGCTTATAAAACAAATCAACAAATTCATCACAGTCAAGTGGATTAAAGAGATTTATCTATGTTGATTTGGTTCCCAAGGCCACTTTTGACTTGGGAGGTTATCTATGTTGATTTGGCCCCAAGGCCACTTTTGACTTAGTCTTTGTTGATTTGATTAAGTTCTGACAACGATCAGTTCCCCTAAGATGTTATTTATATTTATTTTGTTTTGATAATTTAGAAGATTAAATATTTGTTTGTGAGGGGAACTGCAACCAAATTTTAAGTAACTGGCGTGGAAGCACAATCCTCTTCTTCCTCTATCTTTGTTTTCTAACTCATTCTTTTTTTGAAAAGGGGTTTTGAACATGGAGATGGTGAAGGTTATTTTGAGTTTTGATTGTTGTGATTAGGTGATGTTGGCTACTGGTAGTAGTCGCAACAAGAAAATAAAAAGAAGATGGTGGATGGTGGTGGTTTGGAGTAACCATTGACTAGTCAAGGTCTACATCTTTTCCTCTCAATTTTCGGTTATGTTCTTCTCTCCAATTTACTTGTTTTTATAGCCTCTCCCATTTACTTGTTTTTTTAGTTCCCCCTTTATGATATTTTGTTCTCAATTTATAGATGCCAATGATGAACCCTTGTGATAAAGAAGGAATGAAGTGATCAAACTTTTGATGGTGTATGGATTTGGTGAAAATATTGACCATTTTAAGGAAAGAAAGGAAGAGTGCAAACAAACCAAGTTCAAAAGGAGAGGGGGCGTACAACAGTATTGCTCAACAAGAAACAACTTTCTTGAAAAAAGAATTGATTTCATTTATTTAATACACTTTTATTTTTTTTTTGGATAAATGTAATTAGACAGTTGCGTAAATGGGCTCAATTATTGGGCTGCAAGAATGAACTCTCACTTTGGTCCTTTTTTTTAATGATATTTTTTAGATATTATGATAAAAATTAACAATGATGGAAAAACATGATAAAAACTAAAATTATCACTTATTTTTTAGATTTTTGAAATTTATTCGGATAAAATTAGGGTACTACATATGTGATAATAATTTTCAATCCAACGATGGATTTTGTAATTTAGGTCATCTCGTAAAGAAGTATTTTAAGTGTCATATATTAAGTTTGACATCATAATATCAATTATTCAAATTGCTTCTTTTAAATGTTGTTCGATCCTACTTCTACTTTGAAGTAGAAGATATGTAAATCAAAAGGAAGGCAATATATATACATATTAGAGCTACTCCTATAATAATAATAATAATAATAATAATAATAATAATAATAATAATAATTACAATTACAATTACAATCGTATCATATAATTCAAAACATTTTATAATATTTCAGATTATATAAAACGAAATAGTCTCGTGACATAACAATATACATATTTGATTTATATAGATGATATAGTATAAATGCAACATCAAAATTTGAAATTGAGAACACAACACAATTTTATTTTATTAATTCAACTGAAGCTGGATTTCTAGTACAAGAAGGAAAAGGAAGAAGGTCTCAACAACTTCATATCCAAACCGATTTGAAATACAGGTTGATGTGGGACAACCAACTTTGTCCAATCATTCCAACACCACTAACTACTACGAAGGTCTATGTTAACCATTGTACTACCCTCACAAGTACCTCAAAGCAGATTTGGAAATAATATGAATGAACAACAATAAAACCATGACATTCCTCTGCCACCATAGAAGGTTCAATAGATGCCCATTGTATGTATGTTGGACCGTTAACCTTCACACCAATAAGCATATGAATGTCTTCCAAGGCAATCGTGCATTCACATGTTTGAAAAGAAATGTTTAGGTCTATAGTATCCATGTTTCGAGCAGCACAATTATTAAATGTGTTTCGACTTTGTATATGTCTAATAGTGTTGCCCAAGTCTGGCTTTCAAGCATCTACTATTGCAGGGTGCGGTCTAATCTCCAATCGATGGCAACAATTCTTCACATAATGTTTGTTTCATCCTACATAAAATTATCAGGCCAAAACATAAGTAAAAACTTAAATTAAATATAATAAGTAAAAAAAAAGTAAAGAAATTAGGTTAAATTTCTCTTTTAGTTCCTTAACTATTTATTTGGTATCACTTTAGTCCCATAATTAGTTTTTGGTCAGTTTGAGTCCCTTAAGTTCATCTCTGTTACACATTTTAGTCTCTTTCATTAGTTTTACTTCAAAAATGTTAAGTCTATGCAGAGGTGTGGCAATTAAGGGTTGATTTGGTAATAATATGACTCAACAGTATATAACCTACTTATACTTCATTGCATCTTCTTCTTGTTGTTTTTTTCTTCAAAAATTAGGGTTTGTTCTTTCCTTCTTCCTCCAATCTGATTCCTTCTTCGTCTTCTTCGTTTCGTCACTTCACCATGTCCAATGCAAGATCTCGTTTTAATTTCATACTCTTCTATGAGTATTGTTTTTGTTTTTACAAATAACTCTGCTATTTACATTGAAAAACACATTGCTAGTTATAGTTGATTATAGTTGAATTTGACACTTTGAAGTGTTGTTGAACTTAACCTTTCTAAATAACTATTGTCAGATTTTATGTGACACTTTAATTTGCATTTAATAAAAAAAAATTATTGCAATTTTTTTTCTTATTAGTTAAATTTAATTTCGGATAACGTTTTAGTCCTTTATTTTATTTTATTTTTCCATTTTGATTTTTGCATTTTTAAATGTTGACACCTTAGTCATTTTTTACAAAAAAAATCTACAAATTCATAGATCTCAAAAAAAATCATGTCGATCACTAAACCATGTAACAACTGTTGTCAAGACTATAAAAAATATCAACATAAAAATATTATCTCTCTCCGAGACGTTTTTGTCTTGTCTTATACCATTTATTTTGTCATATTCTATTCAATCCCGTAATTATGTTTTGTAAATCAAACACACCCTATATCTTATATGTTACATTTTATGTGTTGCACTTTTATTATCCAAATTAGTGGGTGCTTGGGTTGGATACGATACATTTTTGGAGTTGGATCCGGTTGTGGCTGGGGTGAATAGATTGTCGAAGCTTCCACCATCGCGGTTGTGATGGTTGGCGGAGGGTTCGAAAACAGAATTGGATGTGCGAGCGGATTGGGATCCAATATCGAAGTTGACAGAAGTGAAATTGGAAGATGATTTTGGTGGAATTTGAAGTTCAGCCAGGGCAATGCGCCATGTCTCAGCAATCTAGTTAAGAGATTGATATAAGAGAATTAAAATATGCACGAATATTGTGAAACTTGAATCAAAAACATTGGTTAAGAACCATAAAACTTTATTAAGATTTCAAGAAAAAACTTACCTGTGCAGGAATAAATTAAAGCAAAAGTTGGCAAAGAAATGTGGTGGAGTTTTAAGATTCCGTTAATGTATTGTTTAGATAAAATAAGAAAGCAAAGAGTTATGTGTATTAACACTCAGAGAGATTGCATTTTCATAAACTTGGGGCTAGGCATGCATGCATAAGCCACCTTTGTCAAATCATGTGTGAATAACTGAATATGATCAAACTCTGTGTTTTTCATGGCTAAGTTTGAGATATGATACGAATTATCTAAGATAGAGTCCACAACCTTTATGCTTTATTTTTGGTTGGTTAGTTTGACTTTATGAATGTGACACTTCCTTTCTTTCACACTTGGTTCAATAAAACAACATGACTAGTTTACTATTGTACCGGTTGTCTTGAACCTTGTTAAGAGTAATATATGACAGTGAAATTGAGTTGTTGCCAATTAATTTATTTTTATTTTTATTTATTGTTTACCATTTTTATATGTAAATACTTTTTTGCATATTGAGTCTTGTTCTTTTGAACTACCTACTTGTATTGTAACCAAAAAAAAAAAGAACTACCAACTTGTATTGATTGATTTTATTTCTTGAGTTTAGAACCGTCCAGTATGAATAATAACTTACTTACAAGTGAGCAGGTCACTATTAGATGTTTTTTACCCAACTAATTTTTCTTATCTTTAATAGTTGCTAGGCTTAGCTTTTGAGAAACCTTAAACATTACATGCAACAATTCCGCCACAATAACGTAGAATTTTCATAACCAATCTCATGTCTGGTTGGCTTACCGTATGATGATAACTGACACTACTAGAAAAAACAAAATTAGCGAGGAAAATTAGTGACCGAAAAAATGAAATTCCTCACAAATTTCTTGGTCACAAAATTTAGTGACGGAATTAGAGAGGGATTTCACGTTTTCCCTCACTAAATATCTCTCACTAATTTTTACTTTTTTAGTAGTGTGAATTGCAAAGATATAGGGTAACACTACCGAAGATGGGGTTTAAGAGTCATGACAATTCTATATTGTTGTGGTGGTGGATGCACAGATCGAGTAGAAGTATTGTTCTGCAACATTTAGACTCGTTTAGGGACATGTAAACATCTGAAGCAAAACTAGATAGAAAATGGTCACTTCGGATAGATTGTTGAAACACACAATCGTGAGGAAATTGTTACATGTAATGTAAGTATCTCAATAGGTGAGCCTAGAAACAATTCAATTGAAGGAAAATGGTTGAATAAATAACATCCTACTTGTAAATAAACTATTTATTTATCCTTATTATTAAATTAAAATAAGAATAAAAAAATTAAATGAAATTGTGAAGCTAGAGGAAAAAATGTTTTGTTATTATTATACTTAATGAGAGCGGGTTTTTGCTCCTACGTATCTTCCGATGCAATGGAGAATTTAAAGCTACATAGTTCTCGTATAGAAAATATTTGTTTGTTGGTTGATTTTAAGAAGAAAAATTGTTGAAGTAAATGACATAAAAAAAAAAAACATTGTTGATTTATGTAAAAAAATGATGAGCGTGAAAAATTGATTATGATGAATTTGTTGGTTTGTTTTATAAGTGAGTTTAAGAATGATCAAATCCTACAACTTGTGTCCTGACAACTCAAGGATCAAAGAGATGTTTTTGGATTTCCAAACTATTGTATTTGGATTCCCAAATTCTATTTTGATAGAGAATATCTATCGAAGTTGTTACTAGGTTGAGTCACGACCATGTCGCTTTCTTTAAGATGTGACAAGCTTAAGGATCAAAGAGTTGTTGTTTTTGGATTTTCAAACTATTGTATTTGGATTCCCAAATTCTATTTTGATAGAGAATATCTACCGAAGTTGTTACTAGGTTGAGTCACTACCGCTTTCTTTAAGACGTTTTGTGGCACTGCCCAAAATTATGCAAGACAGACTATCAACTATGCCGCCTCTAGGATAAAACAAGTTCAGCTACAACTGTGCGGTTAACTACTGCACTGTAGAAAACCGTTCCAAAGACACTTTCAATACCGAAACCAATATGGTATTGTGACCACTCTATTATGGTGCTGAGACACTCAAATATGGTGTTACCACCATTCTAATTTTTAACCTTTCCAACTATGGTACTATGCACTCAAATATGGTGTTATTACCATTCTAATGTCTAACTTCTCCAAGAATTGAAAAAGAATATATTTTTAAGATCATTCTTATTATACCGGAAAAGGAACCATGATCTTAAAATATTGTTTATTCTAAAGAGACATAAATAATTGAAGGGACAATGCTCTTAAGATCATCCTTAATTTTGAAGGGACAATAAACCGAAAAGGGACTATGGTCTTAAGAACACTCTTAATTGCGAAGGGACATAAATATGGAGATGAGGAGAAGAATAGCTCGTTAACACAAGCTGGGGGGAGAAGAGAGAAAGAGATCTCGACAACTCAATAGAACTCTTTGGTATGTAGAATGCACTATGTGAGCTTTCTATTTATAGAGAAAATTCACAACTAATAAGTGAGAAACTTTGGAAACAAGTAATACACATATTAGATCTAATACAAGAATATCTCAATTGAGTGCCAAAATATATTATATTGAGTGCAAAAATTATCCAGTACAATAATTATTTTTTTTAAAGACCAGTACAAAAATATATTATGAGTATCAAAATATATTTCAGACCATGCAATAAAATATATTAGATTGCCTACCAAAATATTTCATATTGTGTTCCAAAATATTCTAGATTGCGTTCCAAAATATTTTAGCAAAACTTGCGGACTAAGAAAACGCTTTCTAATAATGATTAAATTAATTATTTAATTTAACATTTTCAAATAATAAAATATATAACAATATATATTTTTCTCTAGTGTTTACTTCGTTCACATAACTATGTACCCCTATTAGAGGTACACCCCCACCATATAAACACTACTAATGTGTGTGTTTCATCTGATGTAGGACTTCCACTTTTTTCAATTCACAAAACACTAGTTCTACCCAACATGAGAATTTGTGTTTAGTCTTTTAACTCAATTTCCACACATGTTCCAATAGATGTGCACCTAATTAATTCTTTTAAAATTATTTGTTTTGAAAATGATTTTAAGAAGGGTCAAGTTGTACAACTTGTGTCTTGACAACTCAAGGATTAAAGAGATGTACATCCAATTATTCGTTTAAGATTTTTTTTTATTTTGAAAATGAGTTTTAGAACGATCATGCCCTACACCTTGTGTTCTAACAGTTTGAGGATTAAAGAGATGTACATCTAGTTAACCTCCTAAGATGATATTTATATTTATTTTGTTTTGATAATTTAGAAGATTAAATATTTGTTTGTGAGGGGAACTGCAACCAAATTTTAATAGACTTCAAATGATTTTTGAGCCCAAAAATTGAATATTAAGATAAGTAACTGGCGTGGAAAAATTGAATATTAAGATAAGTAACTGGCGTGGAAGAAGAATCCTCTTCGTCCTCTCTCTTTGTTTTCTAACTCATCCTCTTTTTGAAAAGGGGTTTTGAACATGGAGATGGTGAAGGTTATTTTGAGTTTTGATTGTTGTGATTGGGTGATGTTGGCTACTGGTGGTAGTGGCAACAAGAAAATAAAAATGATATGTATGATACAAAGAAGATATATGGTGGATGATGGTGGTTGGGGTAAACATTGACTACTCAAGGTCTACATCTTTTCCTCCCAATTTTCGGTTATGTTCTTCTCTCCAACCCCCTTGTTTTTTTAGCCTCTTCTATTTTCTTGTTTTTTATGTCCCCTCTTTATGATTTTTTGTTCTCAATTTATAGATGGCAATGAAGGAATGAAGTGATTAAACTTTTTTTTTTTTGGAGTACAAGAGGGCCTTAGCCCATAAGTTTTGATGGTGTGTGGATTTGGTGAAAACATTGACCATTTTTAAGGAAAGAAAGGAAGAGTGCAAGCAAACCAAGTTCAAAAGGGGAGGGAACGTACAACAGTACTGCTGAGAAAGAAAAAAGATGTAATAAGTAAAAAAGAAGTAAAGAAATTAGGTTAAATTTCTTTTTTGGTCCCTTAACTATTTATTTGGTATCGTTTTAGTCTCATAATTAATTTTTGGTCGATTTGAGTCCCTTAAGTTCATCTCTGTTACACATTTTAGTCTCTTCCATTAGTTTTAATTCAAAACCGTTAAGTCTATACAGAGGTGTGGCAATTAAGAGTTGATATGGTAATAATCCGACTCAATGGTATATAGCCTTCTTATTCTTCGATGTATCTTCTTCTTGTTCTTTTTTCCCCCAAAAATTAGGGTTTGTTCTTTCCTTCTTCTTCCAATTTAGTTCCTTCTTCTTCCAATTTAGTTCCTTCTTCATCTTCTTCATTTTGTCACTTCACCATGTCCAATGCAAGATGTCGATTTAACTTCATACTCTTCTTCTATGAGTATTGTTTTTGTTTTTGCAAATAACTTTGCTATTTACATTGAAAAACACATTGCTAGTTTGTCTATTACATAGTCAATTATAGTTGAATTTGACACTTTGAAGTGTTGTTGAACTTAACTTTTCTAAATAACTACTGTCAAATTTTATGAGCCACTTTAATTTAAATTTAATAATAAAAAAGTTATTGTGATTTTTTTTGCTTATTAGTTAAATTAAATTTCGGATGACGTTTTAGTCCTTTATTTTATTTTATTTTCCTTTTTTTTTTGCATTTTTAAATGTTGACACCTTAATCATATTTTACATAAAATATCTACAAATTGATAAATCTCATAAAAAAATCATGTCGTTCATTAAACCATGTAACAACTTTTGTCAAGACTATCAAAAATATCAAAATACCATTTTTTGTTTTCCAACATAAAAATATTATCTCTCTCCGAGACATTTTTGTTTTGTCTTATACCGTTTATTCTGTCATATTCTATTCTATCTAGTAATTATGTTTTGTAAATCAAACACCCTATATTTTATATGCTACATTTTATGTGCACTTTTATTATCCAAATCAGTGGGTGCTTGGGTTGAATCCGATACATTTTTGGAGTTGGATCCGGTTGTAGCTGTGGTGAATAGATCGTCGAAGCAATAGTTGGAAAAGAAATGTGGTGGAGTTTTAATACGTGCCTCCTAACAATTTTTGCTAATGTATTGTTTTGATAAAATAAGAAAGCAAAGAGTTATGTGCATTAACACTCAGAGAGATTGCATTTTCATAAACAAGAAAGCAAAAAAGGCATTGCATCTTCACATGTTCTACAATCAAAATCTAAATGATTTAACAAATTAAAAAAATGGAAGAACAACGTGGGAATCGGAATTAAGCTTGCAAAGAATGGTAAAAACTAGAAAAATATTGAATACAAATTAGTTAAAATGTTAATCCTCTCAAAGAGAAGATGTAAAGGAGAAGAAAGTAGAATTATTATGAAACCATAAACATGAATGGAATGCAGCATATTTATAACATAGTTTTCTTCCTCAATTCTTCATTCTTCAATGATTTTTCCTTCTTCTTCTCTTTTTTTCTTGAATAGCGCTCCAACATCATTTTAACCTCTTCCTTCTCCTTAATGTAACTACTGGCATGCCATTCGTCTATTCTGGCATTTCTTTTTTCTGCCATTTGAGCATCGAACTCATCCGAAATACCTTCTGTAACTGGAATGGTGTCGAACTGATTTTCAACCTTCTCCCTGCTCATACCTTTGCCAACAGACCCAAACACTTTCATGAATCTCTCTTTAGACTTCTCGTTTACTAGCTTGAATTCACCTTCTCCCTCGTTGTCTTCATCCATTTCAGACTCTTTGTCATCCATAAGACTTTTCAAAACAGTGTTGGACTGCCTTTCAACCTCTTCCCTGTCGGCAATTCCTTTGACCTCGTTAACCTTCTTCTTTTCCTCGTCTTCATCGTTCTCCTCCTTCCTTTCTTCCTCAATTTTCACCTCAGTGTCTTCATATTTTGCTTCCACGGCTCTTTCCCCTCTTCCGTTTCCGTTTGAGGCAACAGCAATTGCATCCGGGATAGGGGCAGCATTCCCATTCCCATTCTTTGCCAAGGCTTTTTTTTTTAGCTCTGTCTCTCTTTTTCTTTGGCATCCTCTTAGGCTTCTTCGAATAGCTCTTTGAAGTTGCAGAGGAAGCCTCCTCCTTGGCGGATCTGATATCGAATGGGGTGGGAGTGCTGCCAAAAAAGGGGACGTGTAGGGTTAGGGTTGAGAAGGGTCCAATTCCTAGGTTAGAGATGAGATTAGAATCGTTTTCTCCGAGACTCTGAGAAAGGAAGAGAAATTGACTCGAAACAGGTGTACCATGGTGTTGTTCGATTGCAGCCTTCAGGTGATGGAGAGTGGTGGTGTTAGGGTTTATGTCTAAGGCAAAGCTTTTACCGTTGGGTAGCACAATGAATACCATTGCTATTATGGTGCGTTAGATTTGAATGTATTTATTTTTGTTACAATGTGAATGTATCTTTCTTGAAGGAAAAAAAATGAATAAATGTTTTGAAACGGTAATAACAATCTTGTTCTTGTTTTGTAAATGGAATGCTCATAGGTAACCCTAAAATTATGTTTTGGCTTTGACGAATGAATTTGCAAATGGGGAAATCTTAACCTTTTTGAATCTTGTTGATCAATTTTGTCATATTATATGTATGTATTCTAATGTGCTATCAAATGTTGATTTGAAAAAAAGGGAACACATTTTAGGAATGAAATTGAATTGCTGAAACAAATTTGTAGTCAAATATTTCATATAACATGTTGTTTTATCTGATTTTATTTTTCCATCACGTACTGACGTTGTTCTATTCATTCGGGACCAGTAATCTATCTATGTATTTTTTTTTTTTGGTAGATCTATCTATGTATGTTTTTATCATTGATATATGATCCATATAAATAGCCATCATCCACTTGCAGAGTCTTTATTTTGCTATGAATTTTTCTCTCAATTTTTCCTTCCTCTCAAATTTTGCTATTGAGAGAGTTATTAATATATTAACTGCATTCCCAAAAAAAAATGGTACTGAGATAGTGGAATAGAAAGTGGGGTTTTATAAACTAGCTAGCCCTTTTATATCGGTCACTTTAGGAACATATCTAGAAATCCTCTTGTTTTATAGCAAAAATATGTGGACGGTGATTCTCTCCAGTCTCGTATGACTCCAATCATTATTATGTAAGAGCATATGCAGAAATACTCTTGTTTTATAGTAAAGGGATATATGTGGACGAGGATTCTCTCCAATTTCATTTGACTAGAGGATTTTATATTTAGGATCCTACATTTGGAGCAGAATGAGAGAACAGCGCCGCCACAATGGACAGAGTGTTGTGGCGGTGATGGAGAGAAAATAGGGATTGACAGCGATTAGATGATGACCACAAAGATGTGTTGATACTCTTTTCAGGACAGATAGGTTGGCTGGAAGGTGCTTTTGTGTGAGAAATTTAGTCGAATTTACTTTTTGTTTGATGTCAAGGGAAAGTCGGTGGATGAGATGTTTTCCATAGGTTGGGGTGAAGGGGGAGGAGCTTGGAAATGGCAGCGTCGGTTGTTTTCCTGGAGGAGGAGGTGGTAGAAGAGTGTAAGGCTATTTTACTTGGTGTCTCTTTACGGGTTAATAATCCGGATGAATGGAAGTGGCTTCCCAATCAAGAAGATGGTTACACTGTTCGCCGTGTCTACCCGCCAGTTGCTCACTCGTCAAGAGGATCATACCTTGGATGCGGTTTTGGAGAGTGTCTGGCACAAACAAGTTTTGTTGAAGGTGTCTATTTGTGTATGCGCCTTTTGCGCAACAGATTACCGACAATGGACAACTTGGTCTGACGCAACATTATTTCTCCATAACATCATTTTTGTGTGAGTGGATTCGGACAAGTTGAATCAGCTCAACACTTGTTCCTTCATTGTGATTTCTTCAGTTTCCTTTGGTTGCAAGTGCGGTCTTGGATTCATATTTACTAGGCAGGTCCTCAGCATGTTATGGATCATTTTAATTAGTTCTCTCATTCCGCAAGAGGTTCACGTGCCCGCCGTAATTTTTTATAGTTACTTTGGTTTGCGTCGGTGTGGGTTTTGTGGACAGAAAGAAAAAATTGATCTCTTTTTTGTGGCTAAAGGCAAAGTATGCTAACTTTCCTTTTGGCTATCATATGTGGTGGGTAAATTCATTAGCTTGTTTGGGTATTGGTTGATGTCCTTGTTGTCTTGCTTGTAATGTTGTAAATTTCTAGCAGCCTCTCCGGTACACTTTGTGTGGGAGGGATTACCATTTTATTATTAATATATATCTCATTTTGACTTGTTAAAAAAAGGTCTACAAAGTATATTTAGGATCTACAACTTTGATTTGGATCGAAATATTCATTTTTTCTATTACAAATAATGGATGGGATTGTAATTTAACTTAATTATCTTTTTAAGAGAACAAATCTCTTAAATATTTCCTTTTACTTTTTCTTCTGTTGGCTTTTTCTTTTCTTTTCAAAAAACCAGGGAAGTGGAAAAAAAAACTACCTAAAAAAACACTTACATTATTAACCATTTTAAAATTGTTCAGAATGATAGTGGAACTTTGTTTTTTCATGTTATAAAGTTAAATTTTTACCACTAAATCAACACCTCTTAGAACTTTCTTATGTTGGGCTTTATTGGAAGACAAATAAACTTATGAACATCAAAGAACATTCCAAAACTTTAATGCTCCTACTTAATTAAATCACAAGCCTGTGTTGCCAAACTCAACTATAAAGTGATACTTTTATTGACATTGAAATATGAAAATTATCAAATATTATTAGAATATATTAAAAAACCGCCTTGCAAATGCAGCTCGGTTGATAGTTTCATCGACATTGATATGATGGGAATCCACATATTCTCCTATTCTCCATAGTAATAGTGTGTGAGTCAAATCACTACGCTACTTGACAAACAAAAAACGAATATATTAAAAAGTTGCATAGAACAATTGTGACATGTATTTATGCTTTTAAAAATAAACTAGTCTATATATTTAATACTACAAATATACTTTTTTTGGTCACATTTATAAGCAAATATTCTTTTTTCAGATTCATTGAACCTGCAGGTCGATATTGAGGATAAATGGCATTGGAATCTGGACCCGGTAGTTGGGTATTCAATGTGTGGAGTGTATCGTTTTCTCAATAGTTAAGAAGCTCGCCATTTTTCAGTTGTGTTGGATCTTATTTGGCATAAAGATGTCCCATTGAAAGTGTCTTTGTTTGCTTGACGGCTTCTCCGAAATAGGTTACCTACCAAGGATAATTTATTTAGACGAGACATCATTCTTTCAAAGGCACGACTTTGTGTGAGCGGTTGTGGGAATCTTGAATTAGCAAATCATTTGTTTTTGGCTTGTAATCTTTTTAGTTCTCTTTGGCATCTTGTCTGTAATTGGCTTGGTTTTCTTCAGTTGATCCTTTTGGAATTGTGAATCATTTTGTTCAGTTTGGCAACTTGGCAGGCGTTTTTAAATCGCGACATTCTATTATGCATTCAGTTTGGCTCTGTTGTTCTTGGGTAATATGGAAGGAACAGAACAACAAAAATTTTAATAATAAATAATGTTCACTTAATCAACTTTTGGATAATATTAAGTTGTTTTCTTTCCGGGGACTGTAAAAAAATTATGCACATATAGCTTTTGGTTACCATAGTTGGCAACGTTGTCCTTTTGTTTGTCTGGGCATTGTATAATTCTTTGCCTTTTTGTTTCGTCCGTCTTGGCATTGTTTAATTCTTTGCCTTTTTGTTTTGTCTAGTTTGTTTCTTTGTAAGACTTTGGTGTTTTACTCTGGTACGCTTTGTGTTGGGTAAAATATATTTTTTATGTGGTAATATATTCCATTTTAACTTGTTAAAAAAAAAACTATTGAGAAATTATAAGTTATAACCAAGGGCTCCTAAAAAGCTTCTATCACATCTCTATGATGTTATTGAGTTTAGCTCTATTTTACGCTTTTATATTGTATTTTTGAATGATAAACAAAATATTATGGCTATTTTTTTTTCTTCAAAAGACATGCATTGTTATTACTCATAATCTTGCAGGAACATCAAAATTATATGCTAGTTTTCAAGTTTTTTATTCAACCATTGTGACGTGTATTTACGTTTTTAAAAATAAATTGGTAGTTAATTATATAAATTTATATATATGTTGCTCAAACTACTCAAAAGTTACGAGTTCGTCCCACAAAACACATATAATATACGATTTAGTTTTTATTACTTATTTTTGGGGTTGGATTTTATTACATCTCTCTTAATCACATCAATAAGTATAAGTGATGTATTTCTCTGGTCTCTGTTATAAGTGAAAGTTTATTTTTTAAATTCATTTAATAAATGATGTATATGATCTATATTAAAAACTAAATACTTCTTTTTTTAAGCAAAAGATGGGGTGTAGAGGGGTCACATGCTGCAACATCCAAAACATATATTAATAAAAAGAAAAACAAAGTATGATTAGAGGGGGGCATAGACCAACACCCTAAAAAAAAAATAAAAAAAAAAATTCTTCATTTGAAAACTCTTGGAAGTACTTACCCTAAGCCAGGTAGAGTAGTTCCTGTTGCTACCTTCAACAAATTGCTTTTGTTGTTTCTTCTTTTTCCTTGGGACCACCAATTGAAAATGTTTGTTAGGATCATTCTCAACTTGATCAAACTTACCCATGTTAGCCCAAGATTCACGCAGAAAATCAATATCATGTTGGACCACAGCAGGAATAGGTGGAATAATAGCAAGTTGTTTTGCTTGCTCATTTTCCACTTGCCATGAATATGCAAATTCCGAACTGTGTGAACTAGGAGTATCCTCATATGTGAAATTCTCTGCATTGTTCTCCAAATTTGTATGTTGGATTGAAACCTTTGTGTTGTGAGCTATATTTCCATTAATTTCAGACTGAATAACCTGATTAGCATTTTTAGTGTTGTTATTTGCATTAGCAACAATGTTCACCTCATTCAAAGTGATCGATGTCAACAACAGGTTCTTTGCTTCTATTTCCATCAACATGTTTGACAATGGTGTTCTTTCCTTGCACCAGGTTAGGTTGGGCATATTTTGGCTTTTTAATGCCTCTTTTTGTGCCCTTTGCGGGTAAAGTTTTTTTTTACATTTTGATATGTTATGCCCTATTTGACAGTGAAAACTGAATGAGGATATTTCTCATAATCAACGAATGAACCTAAAATACATAAACTAAATACATCATTTATTGAATGGATCTAAAAAAATGAATTTTTCTCTTATAATGGAGAACGGAGGGAGTACACACTACATAGTGTTCGTGTTTACTTTTTTGTGTTTAAATGAAATCACTCATTTAACGAATGTATGATCGAAGATATTGAGTTTCCTTCTAATGGGTCAAAACACAAATTTTTGCATCTAGGCGCACACACATTAGCGATCATATCATTTATTTATTTCAATAACAATAATAAAAATTAATATTTTGTTTTCTTTTACTCTTTTTACTAATAAAATGTGTGTTTAAATATAAAAGATTTGTGGTTGTATCCAACAAAGTCTACCCCTTTAATGATCATAATAGTACCAACACTTACATGTTCCAAAAATGGAAATATGAACAATCAATATATGAAGAGTTTTTGCTCTGAGGCCTATATAATTATCCAATCTACCTGATTATCTTATATATGATCTAATTAATAATTATTTGAAAATTTGTAAAGATAAAAATATAGTATTACATGAATGATTTTATTTTAAACAAAAGGGATAAGCCAAAACATATTTAGAATCTTCTAGGAAATACAACACCAGACACATCTGCATAAGAGGATGGATATAAAATCTGTAACTAATTAATCAAAACCACTGCCAACATGCGAGTTAGATCTATAGGTACTTTGTCTTTTCCATAAATACATATAGTTCTTGATGTATTATGCTGGCAACCAACAAAATAGACTTAACTAATTTAGATACAACAGTTGATGAAATTATAATTTAAAGGCAATATGATATTGTGAGTCTACCTAGAACTCCACACATCCCTAAATCAAGTCTAGATTTCTTATTCCAATGATTTGATTATGAATGAAAAACATTTGGTCAATTATTTTAAAAGAATCTGACAGGTATTTTTAGAATATTTTTAAAGATTTAAAAGAAAATATTATTAAATAAACACTTCTTATTTTCAATATATTTAATCTGCAGGGAACTGTTGATGAACTTTCATTTTGTATTTTATTTGTTTTATAAAATAATATACATTTTTAAAAATTTAATAATATATTTAGTCAAAAGAAACAGTTTATTAATATACTCCTTCTCCATCCTTAAAAAAAAAAATTAATATACTCCTTCTCCTCTAAATTTTTTTTAATATATACCTTCTAAAAGTTAAATAAAAAGTCCTACCAAAAAAAGTTAAATAAACTTACATTAATAACTGGTAGCTTTTTTAAAATAAAAAATGGAAGCAGAAATTATTATTACTAATAGGGTTTTGCTAGTAATAATAATTTCTTATAGACTACATATATCATTATTAATTATTTTAAATTCATTTAATTAATGATGTACATTATATTTATTATAGACTACATATATCATTTAACAAATGAATCTAAAATGTAAATTTTTTCTTATAATAATGACTAGATGGTGTAATTATAGATATCTAAGGTAAAAAAATGTACACGTATGTGAAACAATCAATCATGCCATTTATTTTTGAGACGGAGGGATAATAAAGTACTAACGAAAAATATATGTTGATTCTTTATGGAGTACGATATTTAATTATAGGGCTCCCTAACAAGATCCAATCATATACTACTACTTCCACTAACTTAAAATTAATCAAACACCCTCCCCAAATTATTAATTATTTGGTTGCCATTACGAGATCATCATTGATTAACTGCTCCCAAATAGTGCAATGGAGTGCGGATCATGTTAGGAGCACCCCAATCATGTTCAAATTAATCATTGCCTAATAATATAGTTCAAGTCAATGGTTGTTTGTTCATAGTATGATATTTTATTTTATGCACCACCAAAGAAAAAGGTTCGAAGTTCCATTTCTATAGATATTCCTTTCAAGTATTCACACAAGCACCCATTGATTTCTCTGCAAAGTTATGTTCACATATTCTATTACCAATAATAGTCAAATTTGCGTACACAGTACAGTAAGGACACTGCACATTATTGAATCCTTCCTCTCAACTCATATATAATAAAGTCATACTTTATAGGTTAAAATTTAAACAAATTTTGAGAAAAAGTTAGACAAATTTAAACTCAATGACGAATGAGTCTAATGAAAGAGCGTAGTGTTGACAAACCAAAATTTGAATCTCAAATGAGAGAGTGGGGTCTAAAGTAGGGCTGCCTCATGTGGGAGGAACCCATGGAAAATCCGAAAACAAATACCAATAAACTTTACTATATTTAATGTAATATCATTCGAAAATATCTTCTAACTCCGGTGGATAGAATCTATTGGAAAAAATCAACTAGCTTTTAGTTTTCAATTTAGAGTATTGTCAAACACTAAATATGCATGCGTCTCTCGATTGTGATTTGCATCTTAGTTTGGTATGTTGTATTTTAATCATATTGAGAATAAAAAAAGTACATAAAAAGATTAATTATAATACCTAAAAAAAGAATTAACTATATCAAAATATAAACATTTGTTAACTACTATATTGTGTTGGGGATTCAACTTCCAATCCAAATTTATAATTCCTAGTGGTGTAATATGTATTACTTTACGTATATAAAATTAAACACATTCACACTTAGTCTAACTCAATCACATAGTTAACATATCAAAACCAACACGAGCAAATAAGAAATGGGGTATTACATTACCTCTCAAAAAAAAAAAAAGGATGTTACAATACTACAACCCATTACAATTTTATTTTTTTTAAGTTAAATAAAAGAGAGGATAGACATCAAAGAGAAGCAACGACATCCCATTACAATATTAAAAAATTACAAATAAGTGAAAAATAACAAAGTCATAAGAAAACACAAAATATAACGAAATGAAACAAAGAATGAAAAAACTAACATACGGAAAAAATCAAGTTCAGTATCCAGAGAATCTTCCAAAATTATCTCATCAAGCATAGGAAGGGTTCTATTACCTACTCGTAAAAAGTATACAAGGACTTGCCCAAAATCAACTTTCAAGAAGAGAACTTAATACAATCCATCAATTGCTCAACATTTACTTCCTTATAAGAGAAAATAATATCATTTTGTAACTTATAGACCAACCACAAGACAACATGGCAAATTATTTCCAAGCGATATTTAAGCTTTGAGCCGACTTCGAAAGAACAAAAGAAAGAAAAAAAGAGTAAAAAAATTAGGCGTGATGACATGCTGTCATTACATGTTTTTTATCATTTATTTTGACGTTTTAGTGAGTCTGTAGTGCTTTTAGACAGCCTGAAGTGAAAAAAAATGAGAAATACATAGAAGTTGAAATAATACCACCGTGACACGATTTTGGCATTGTGACACGAATTCTAAACCAAATTGAAGGTTTGGCTACTGCCAACAAAATCGTGACACAATCACCTAATCGTGTGGCACGATTTGGAGGAGCACCATAATTTAATTTTGAAATTGATGAAGGCACCGTGTCACAATATTGGTCATCTTGACACAATTTGAGACTCCCAAGACCTTGCCTATAAAAGAAAACTAGTTTTCTAAGAGAGGGTTCTTGAATTTGGGGATCTGAAATTGCAATTTTGAGCTGAAGATTGAAGATTAAAGAGGTGACATGCCATCAAACTAATAGTTGATCCTCATGTATGTAATGAATCTTTTTTTAAATCTATTTATTGTAATTTCAATTATGAGTAGCTAATTTCTTAGTGATTAAGTCTTGAGATGAATCTTGTGGATATGTTTGAATCGGTTGTTAAACATTATCCTTTAATAATGCAAATCTAGTATTATTCAGTATAATATGTGTGTAATGTTTTTTATATACTTATCATATATAAATTGATTTCAAAGATTGAATGACTATCGACTAGTTAACTTGGATCTAATTAAACTGTTCAATTCAACGGGACAATCTATGAATAGATGATTGTTTGATTGTGTTAATAGATTAACGTACCGAAAAACCTTCAACAAGTACGAGCTCACCTAAGGGATTAGGGAGCTGTAAAATTTGAAGGGAGCTCTGACTTAAGAAATTGATCAAGAGTTACTTTTGTTAGTCATCGTAAAACTAGATGAACATTATTAGAGATAGGTGCAGTCTACCAAACAGTGAAAATTAGAGGATTCGAAAGACCTAGTCCTTTTCCCCAATTATCTTTACAAATTATTTTTACAAGTTTTAATTTAATTTATGCAAATTCAAACCAACCCAATTGTTTTGTGCAACCCCCAATTTTATACATCCTTAATATTAATGACATTGCCAAATAGAAATTGGCAGTCTATGTAGAGACGAACTTATAAATTGTATTACTTCGATACTAAATTTGTATCAAGGTGGCATAGCCAACTCCCGACCGAACCAAAGGAAAACATTATGCCAAATTTAGATGGAAAACTCACAAGTTATAATATATATATATATATGTTGACGAGTAGAGGTCTTATACAAAACAATTGCCAAGAGCAAAATAATGAACTTTGAAGAAGTCTAACTCTTCCAAACTTGTGACAGGATCTAAAGTTCAATATCCGATAAAGAAGACATTTGAGGAGACCTAGTCAACAAAGTTGCATGTATAGAACGAAAATTAGTACGATTGGGTGGGTCGTTCATGTAGGACCAACTATCGCCTCAAAAGGTAAAAAGTCGATAAACCGTTTTTCAACTTAAAGTTAAAGTTGGATTAATTGGATCTAGAAACTAACTGAGTGATTGTGTTAAAATGATTGATAAACTTCGGTAAGAACGACTTGTTCGAGAAAAAATCCGAATTTATATTCTAACTAAAATAACCTTTAGTCACAATTTACTTACCCCTCGGTCAAACTCAATATTATCAAGGCTTCTTCCTTCGACTAAGAACTTGAGAGTTACGTCAAAAACAATTGGATCTAGGAACTCAAAGTCTGGAAACTGACTCAGCCCTCACCGATTATGCAGGTTATTAGTGCCACGGTCACATGGTTCTCTTGGAAGTACTAAAAATGTTACAGAGTTACAAATTCTTCCTTAGCTAAAATAAGAAGTGTAAGGCAATAAAATAAAGCTAGAGGTTTGAACGGTACAATTGTATTGTACGACTTCGAGACTGTTAGGGCAGTTTGCTTTGGAAACCATAGTCCATAACACATGCCAGAACCTATATTTTATTACTTACGATCTCAGTCCTACTCAGTACTCACAACACATTAAAATAAACCAACTCCATATGGACTTAACCTACAAAACAAGGGAGGGTAATGTTCAGAGTTGCATTAATCACTCACATGCCATGTTCAGACTAGAACGACTAAACACTAATACACTATAGTGATGAGAACTATATATCCATTGCAAGTGCATCATAAATTGATAAAGAATAACCATCAAGATAAGTGGCCTAAATAACTGTTTAAGGAATTTTTTTAAATGAAATTCACATATACTTAAAAACAATAACATTATATTCCCTCCGTCCTTAATTATAAAAAAAATAAAAAATATTCATAAAAAGCTCATGCAGTTTATTATATGTGTAACGTGCTTATTATTTTTTTTCTAAACATTTCCCTTATTAATACTACTAATTTATTTTAGAAGAAGACACATTAATAAATAGCATTTTAGAAAGATTTACATACAAAATTCATACATTAAATTCACAATCCACTTTCCATCCGGTCTTATATATTAATAAAATACTTTCCATCCGGTCTTATATATTAATAAAATATTACTTCACACTCCTTAAAAATTAATCGTATTTTGAAAATTGTCACTCATGCAAACTTGCTTAAAAATAATAGCATTAGATTCGATAATAGTCAAAAAAATGTTTATATTTTAGACAATATATCAAACACTATATTTTGTTATTTATATTCGAGACGTCGAAGGATTTATTTCAAGGGTTTATTTTCAGTTTTTCACAAGGGATCAAACAAAGGAACTTATATTTTAGTAACATATATACTCAAAATAAACATACCGAAAATATTAATTAGTACAATTGCACCAATGATTATTTACTAATGAATAACACCTTAAAATGACAAGAGAAACTTGTATAAAGGGACGTAGGAGTAACATTTGTCCTTATAAGAGATAAAGCATAACCGGGGAGGGTAAGTTGAGATGCACATTTCACTTTGAGTTTTACATTCTCAAGACTTGAAAGTTACTTCCAAACTTCTTGAATTTTTTTTCCACATTTTATATGTTTTCTTTGACCAGCAATACCCTTCATTATGTTGAAATTAGGGAACTTGTATTAGCTTCAGAAGAAGTCAGAACATGCATGTTTATGTTAATGTGTACTATCTTTAAGGAAGGTTCAGAACATGTTTATGCCTTCAAGGAAAAATATTCTAAGTTATTTCCGTCCAAAAATTGAAAATGCACTTTGAAGTTTGACCTTCAATTTTCAAGTTCCAAATTATGCCTTTCGGTTAAATGCTTTTTCATGACTCAGTTACTTTTGTGTCCTTATAAATTGATGCTTGAGTCATTTTGAAGGAAGAGCTTCCACATCATGTACGTACCAGTAATAGTTTTCCATTTGGTGGAAAATAACGAACGATGCTTTGTTTCATCATGTGAGGCTTTTGAATAGTACAAATTAATCTTGTATTTAAATACTAAGTTCTATTAGTAAATCACTAAAATTAAGAAAGTTCGTTAAAATTGGTTGTTAAAAAATAATTAGTACTGTTGTTAAAATTAATCTTGCATTCTTAATATTTATTGCTTACTTAGTTAAAAAAATATATATATTAGGGGCTGTTTTGGCTAAGAAATAACTAATCAAGTAATTAAGTTTAAGTGGTTAATGAACTTTAGTTAAAGATCAATTGTTCAATATAATTCGAGTTTAAGTTTTAATTTGAACAATCAACATTTATACTTTACTTATCGCTCGACCGAATTTCAGATTACCTATGTTCTAAGACAAAAAAAAACACTAGAGTTAATTGCAGTTTTGGTCGTCCTATTTTCACCATTTTGCAGAAATGGTCCCCTATTTTAAAATTTGACAGTTTTGGTCCCTCCATCATATTTTTTAACTATAAAAATGTGATGTGATAAATTTTAAATGTCGTGGAATATGAGCTGAAGATGGAAAAAAATCAACATTGATAAAATTGCAACAAAATTTCCTTGAAAATTTCATTTAAAACATATCATATCACAATATTTTATACAAAAAATTTGATAGAGGGACCAAAATTGTCCAATTTTAAAATACGGGGACCAATTTCACAAAATGATAAAAAGAGGGGATCAAAATTGCAATTAAGCCAAAAAAAACTTTATTTGTCCTTAATTATAAGACTTTTTCTTTACCCCTTAATATAAGATCATTTTTTAAATTCTACATGCATCAATGATTTCTTTATTAAAATACCCGTGTTTATTTACTACCGGAAAACACAAATATCAATATTTTATTTACTATTGAAAAGTTCTAACGTGTGGTATTATGTTCCAAGTTAATAAGTCAAATATAAAAATATAATATTAAAAATTGTGCATTCAATATCTTGAAGACTTAAAAGATTTATATTTTTTTATACAAAACTTATGTTGGAACTTGGAATTCCTTTTTTACCTCATTCACTTGTACATTAAGAGCACAATTTGGCATGATTAATAGTTGTTTCCGTGAGTTTAACTCAGTTGTTTCCTTGATTATTAGTCTTCATGATAATAACTCGGCTGGTAAAGACAATGCATTGAAATATGCAGAGGATCGGATTCGAACCTCAGTTTATTTATTCATTTTATTGGTGAAATTATAGTCACTAGAGAAAAGAACCATACACTATTAGTTGTTTTTTCTTGACAAGTAAATTCTTTTATTAACCTTGTTCAAATATTACTAATAAAATTTTGGCTTAAATGTAGTTTTGGTGATTTGGTCCCCCTATTTTCATCTTTTTGTGAAACCGGACCCCCTATTTTAAAGTTCAACGGTTTTGGTCCTCTATATAGTGATATAACATGTTTTAAATGAAGTTTTTAAAGTAATTTTCTTACGATTTCATCGATGTTTATATTTTCTCATCTTCATATCATATTCAAAGACATTTAAAACCTATCACATCACCTCTTTTTAGTTAAAAAATATGATGGGTGGACTAAAACGGCCGAACCTTAAAATAGGGGGACCAATTTCACAAAAAAATGAAAATAGGGGGACCAAAAATGCAATTAAACCTAAGTTTTTTATCAACCCCTACTTAAGGATAATTGAGATCACATACTTTTAATAAAATATAATTCGATTTGTTCAATTTTTAGAATCATTTATTTAGAAGACAGTTCAACCATGTTTAAAAAAGCAAAAAAGATGTTCGAGAGTCGATATTCATGAATTAGTCTCATAGTAAACTTAAAGAGACTAAATGGTAATGATATCTTGAAACGTCTATAATGAGTTTAAAAAAACACATAATTCACTTATCTATATTGCATCACATGGAGACATCTTCCTCGTCTATCTTTTATTTATATAAAGAAAAATAAAATCTCCGATACTAATTGATTTATTAGCACTTGGAAAGCACTGACTATGAATAAAGTCATAAACTATAAATAAGGGCAAAAACTTTAAGCTTCTAAGAATAATAAACCAAACAATAGAAGTCATGCCAAATAACAGAAGCTCTAGAATAAAAGATTTAGACAATGAAAGTCATACTTCTTGTTTCATAATTCTCAAATGGATTATCTTACATCTAATTAAACTCATTATTCTCAAGAATGGAGGGTTAAGAAAAAAAAACTCATTATTTAGTCATTTTGGTACTTAGTTGAATGAGATAGTGTCACTATAATTTTCTTAAATGTTCTTAAATTTTAAAGCATCCTCTAATGTGCCTTTTGCTAATAATTTTATATATTAAACTAATTAACGAAAGATATACTTGAGAACCAAATTAACTTACAAAAGACACATTCAAATATAAAAAACACAACAACTACCATGACATAGTTTTACACATTCATTTACCAAAATGATGGTTTACTCATTAATTTTGTTATAAATGGTAAAAACAAAGAAAGAAAAATAAGATGGATAAAAATTTGCAACATCCAATAATATTAATTATTATATTTATCTACACAATGGACTTTGAGGATGATGAGAACAAGCAAGTTGATTTTCTAAAGAACAATAACCCATCATCTCTTCAATGCTAATTGATCTACATTCTTGATTTGAAAACTTGTCCTTATTTTTTCCATGATCTTCAACCATCTTCAAAATACTCTCAAAAGTAGAGACTTCACAAGGAATCCTCAAAACACCAGCTTGTTGAAACCCAAATTCTTCTTCAGCTTCTCTCAAAAGAATTTGAAAAGCTTGATGACCCAAATATTCAGTTGGTATGATGAACCTCTTAAGCTCTTCTCCAACACAAACAGCTAAATACCCTTTTGGGACAGAACCATTGTTATTTGATGATGTTGTTCCTCCTTCACGTTCAGATAGAGAAAGTGTTCTTTTTAGAAACTTCATGCTTTTGCTTCTAGTGATGGTGTTGGTGTTGGTTGTGGTTTTTGATGAGTTTGCTATTTTTCTCCATTTCTTGAGGATCTGTTGAAGTCTAACAATTTCTCTAATCTTGTTAGATTTCTTTTGATCCATTGACATGGTAATGATATTGATGGTGATGTCTCTTTCTTTGTCGGTTGGATATATAAGAAATTTCTTTGTTTGTTCTTGTGAAGAATTTGGCTTGAAGGGGTTGCATGTTTCCAATTTATAGACCTTGGAAGTTTGCATTTGTCAATAGTATAATAAATTTTTTTATTTTATTTTACTAAATGATGAATATTATAATAAGAGTTTGAGTTTTTTCTGTGTGTCACATGCATATGAGAAAACCAAAGAAATTTTTCCACGTTAGGTTGAGTTAAAGGACCATGTTTATGGTGGAAGGACACCTTAAACAAATGGAAATGGAACTACAACTTGTTGAAAAACTAAAGGAATATAAACTTTGTTAGGATAACAGATATTTTCACATGCCTCCTTCGAGTTACAATTGAACACTAAATGTAAATATCATCCTCAATGAAAGATTCGAAATATTATTCGTCGTGTTGTGTGAGTTATTTGAGATTAGCAACTTTCATCAAAATTCTTATTCAAGGAAGCAAATTGCTAGTTTTCTAAAAAATTGACCAATAATGGAATAACATTATTAGAAATATTATCTCTCTCCTTATATATAAGACTCTTTTATCAAAATTACGGGAATTAAGAAAGTTGATATTTGTATTAAAGTTATTTGTAATTACTATTATTTTTACAATTTTATCATTTAGGAGAAAGAGTTAATTTATGTTTTCAACATGATATTTATTGTTGATCGAAGAAAAATGTATATTAAATAAGGGTATGTAGGTAAAGAAACAATCAATGTAGTTGAAAATAACAAACATATCTTATAAAAAAGGACAAAAAAAAATCTCAAAAGAGTTTTATAATTAGGGACGAATGTGCTGCTATAATCCATATACAAACAAAAATAAATATGTGTATGGATTCGACAACCCTGAATGCAAGGTTTATGACATATGACCTAGAGGATTAAAACATCACTTATAATACAAACATGACCCTTTTGCCCCTAGCTAGAAACTATTTCCATGAATGTAGTTTCAAATGTTCAACAAACTTCAATTTAATTGAGAAAATACAACTTAGACCATCTTTAAACAACTTGGACCATTTCAATTCTTGAAATCTCAAATAGCCAAAAAAAAAAAGTGTCAAATCAAAGAGAAATGATACTTGTTCAATCACTTTGTGATAACTTTTTGACAATTTTTTCTCTCATACTCACATTATATTCATATTCTTTCTCTTCATTTTTCTCTCTCTTTGTCATTGTTTATCAATAAAAAGAGAGAAAAATAAAATTGTCACAAAAATTGTCTCAAATGGTTGTTAATATTACTACGTTTCAAATCAAAATGATATCTTCTAGCCCTCTAAGTTTAAGGTATTACGCTATTTTGCCACCTTATGGTTACAAAATGTTGCAATTTCGAACCCCATTTTGAAACTCGTGGCGTTTTCTAAGCATTTATGCAACGATTTGTAAAGTTAAGGGGTGAAATTGTAATTGTATTTGTTAGAAGCTAAAATTGTAACTTTTTAAAATTAAGAAATGTTAACCAGTGTCCCGAGAGCACTGGTTAAGGAAGCAAATATAATAATATCACATCGAAACTTGTGCAATCAACTCATTAAAAAACTAAATTTTAATTTAAAATTTTCTGTTTTTGGTTTCCTTAATCAGTGCTCCAGAGGCACCGGTTAACATGACCCTTAAAAATTTAAGGGATTAAATCTGCATTTAAGACAATTCAAAAATAGAAAAATATACTCTAATAGACTTTTAGTTAGGATAACGACATATTTTTAGTATATTGAATTTTTCAGGCTCTTTTATCGTCGAAGTTATTATTCAAGGAAGTGACAACTTACATATACAGTTCACCATGTATTAATTAAAGCACCAACTATAGAAGACTTTATCCTAAAAAAAAAAAAATCCTTCAAAAAACTATAGAAGACTTTAGAGCATCAAAATAGAACATAAGGATAATATCATTTAAGAAGAAATCTTGATCACATCAACTACATGGCTGACATTAACTTTGACAAATATTGTCAAGAAAAAAATTGACAAGCATAATCTTCAGTTTGTATTCAGCCTTAAAGTCACCCATTTTGTCATCTCTAATCAGTCAGTAGTGAGCAACTTGTTTGTCCAAAATAATACAAGACCTTTGCAGGTTCCAATGCCAGATACCTTACTTATAACCCCACAAAATATCCAAACAAAAAAATCACCATGATGAAATTCCATGACTAGTCTTTTTGCATTATCATGTTTACATTAGTTGTGCCAATAAAAAATTTATGGTAGCGTTGATATGACTAAAATATTGATTATAAGTGGTGGATAAACCTTACCCTATAAAGAACTTTTTGATGTCGAGTGAGGTCAGACTAAAACTTAATTTTTAAGATGATATCAAAATCTATCATATATCTATTGTGATGTGTTGTGATAACACGGTTCAATCAATTATTCTTTGAGCTAACTTTTCACCTTCTCTTTTTCGTGTAGTATTGGGAGCGATGAGAATGTGAATATGATCAAAAGACTCTTGTAAACTTCTACAAGGTAAGATTGTAATACATCAAGTTTATATCTTAATTTACTTCTGAATTTTTATTGCTGCTAATCTTCTATTCTTGTTTTCTTCAGGAAGGAGATTCATTGAAACCTGCTTTCACAGGAGTAGTAGTGTAAGTCATCAGTCACTTGTGTTACTTTCTAACTTTGTATTAATTAAATGTCATAACTTATAAGATCACTCAAATCCTAACACAGAACTAATTTTAATATGCAGATTCACATCCACTAATGACAAAAAAAAATACTACTTAGGACCAGCTCCATTAGAAGCTATGGCTAGGTATGTTATTGTACCTTAGTTTCACCTTTAGTTCTGTTTCCTTTCCTCTAAATCACACTTATTCATTCAGGCAAATAGCTACTGCTTGTGTCCCTTGTGGAAACAATAGGGACTACATTTTCCTTCTAGAAAAGGCTATGTATGATTTTGGTAAGTTCTTTATCTTGTAGCATTTAGAGCCTGTTTGGGTTGGTTTTTCTGAGTTTTTTTATTGACATAAGCACTTTTGAGAATGTTTGGAAGAGCTTATGGAAACATCTTATGATTTGTACATAAGCTGTTTTCAGTTTCTTTCCATAAGTTCTTTAGAATAGTATATGAAAACAACTTATAACTAATATGAAAATAGTTTGACTTTTTTTTTTATCTTTTGTTATAGAAATAACTTATACATAAGCACTTTTGCGATAAGCACTTATGCTACATAAATTCTTGTATACATGTATGCTAATGAGTTGAGAGATTTCATGTGCAGGACATGAGGATGACATGGTGATAGAACTTGCCAATGAAGTGAGGAAGGTACTTTCAGTTTTGGGAAATGTACATCCTAATGACAAGAAGTTGTTTGGAAGACTTAAGGCTTTACTCAACATCCTCCACTAATCTACACTGCAAAAACAGAAGTGTAATCCAAAGATCACACCATGACCTTTTCCATGAGCAATTGAATGCCATTTCATTTGTTGTGCATACGCATGACAAGTCAGCTGACTGCTACACCAAGGCACATCATCGGACAAGATTTTGTACCTCAGTTTCCGAACTCAAAACAGTTGCATCTACAACTATTTGAGTTTAAGGGGGCTGTTAAAATGAAATTAACCTGTAATGTGCTTGATCATCGATATCAAAATCATCTCTAATTATTTTGTAAATAAAACAATGAAATACATGTATTTCTCTTTTCCATTGTTCTCTCAATAACCTAAACATATTAGTTTTACATGCACAATAAAACACAGCTTTGTAATTGTAATACACTACTACAGTTTTTTAGTGTTTACAGAAACTTTATAATATACTAAAAACCCTAATCTATGAAGTAGGCAACTCCCTGTAACCAAATTTATCGTCTTCCTTTCCATCCGAAGCTTCATGTTTCTCTCCCTGTATGGGTCCATAAGCCCAACAAATAACAAGATAATAGTAGTTAAGAATGCCTATGAAAGTGAGTAGCCCATAGTAGTAATTCAAATGTTCCCTATTGATGTTAGTCGATAACCAGCTCTCATTCCCTCCAATACCAGTGACCGTGTCCACAATCACATCTGAAACTACATCAGCAGCAGCTAGTTCCAATGTGAACATAGCCATTGCAAAACTATACATACTCTTAGGGAAATAACAGAAGAAAAACTCAACCAGTCCAACTGGTGTGAAAGACACGGCGAATCCAAACAAAACAAACTTGTGAACAAGCCATAAAGCCAACATGTTAATTACAGCAGTAGGTTGGTCCTCAAACCCTTGTTCAATCGCTGCATTTCGTCTCACCGTTTCAACAATAGCTGCTACTGCTTTAGCTACAATTGCAAACAGCATTCCTATCCCGATGCGGACTTTAAAACTGAATCCTCTAGGCCGGCCTGCGTATTTAGCTAGTAGAGGTACTGCTACACGGTCATATAAAGGAATTACTATTGTTTAGGTGAATATCATGATAAGATTGAATGATCCTGCAGGAAAATTGAAATTGCCGAATAACCTTCGGTTCAATGTTTTGGCTTGAAGAGTAGAAAATGAACTCTGAGTCGCCATCATAAAGATTCCCGTTAACCACATAGGAATGACTCTGAGCAAATATTTGAGTGACTCCACCTGTTATATGGTGCATAGGTTCCACGGATTTGAAATTGACCCATCTCGATTTAGATCTGTCTCAGGATTTCTTATTACGCAAGCTTAGTTCAAAAATCTACACGGGGAGAACATGTTAATTCACACTTTGAAAATATAAATTACGAGGAAATTAGATGCTTTGTGCAATATTTATAACTTATCCATGAGAGCAAAAGCATAATCAGTACCTAAGGCTCTCGGTAGGAACCATCAGCTTTGAATCATGACCTTGACAGTAACGATCAGAGTCGTGATCAGGAAGACTAAGTTTTCT